>Ga0256914_1000296_pt1 | contig 47851 bp, 40 predicted proteins | sample HulkmetaG_FD_191571 | JGI IMG/M metagenome (GOLD analysis project Ga0256914, IMG submission 191571) | Hydrothermal chimney microbial communities from Main Endeavour vent field at the Juan de Fuca Ridge, Pacific Ocean - Hulk | ecosystem: Environmental > Aquatic > Marine > Hydrothermal vents ...
TTGCTGGGTGACCGTGCGGATCTTTTCCACCATCGCCGGACGATCGTCGGGATGGATCCTCAACAGCAAATAATGCAGGGAGGGAGCGGTATGCCGCTCGTCATACTCCAGAATACGGTAGAACTCTTTCGACCAGCGAACCTTTCCGCTCTCCAGATCCCAGAACCAGTCTCCCAGACGAGCGATGCGCTGGGCTTCACGCAGGCTACTCTCATTTTCCTCCAGCAGGATGCGGGTCCTTTTCTCCGCATCAATGTTCCGGACCACCGACTGGATGTAGTGTTCTCCTTTGATGGAGAGCCTGTTCAGTTTGACCTCAGCATAGAACTCTTTCCCTTTCATGGTGCGGTGCAACACTTCCAGGGTCACCAGTTCTCCCCGCATCACTTTTTCAAAAGTTTCCTGTGCCGTATCCAATGCCTTTCTACCGTCCAGTTGTTCATCTGCCAGTAACTCCAGGGGATCAATGCCCAGCAGCCGTTCCTTGTTCTCCGCTTCGAACATCCGCACAGCTGCAGGATTGCAGTCGACCACTCCTTCCTTCCCCACCAGGAAAATGGCATCCTCCGAGGTCTCGAAAAGGAGGCGAATACGCTCTGCCTGTTCGGCCATCATCTGTTCCTCACGCTTCCTTTTGAGCACAACGATCATCTGACTTCCAAGGCGCCGGAGCCTTTCCTGTTCTTCCGGAGAAAAAGGACGCTCCCGGGCGATGGCCAGCACGCCGATCCTCTCTTCCTTCCGGGAAAGAGGCATGACCAGCATCGTGCCGATGTTCCTCTCATCCAGCATGCGTAACATGGTCTGTTTCTCTGGGGAATCATTGAGGAGGCGGTCGACCAGGCGGATGATCCTTTTTTTCGAATCGATCTGGACGATACGGTCGTTCGCCATGACCTGCTCGAAATAGGAGGTATTCCGGATCTCAGCATTGAACAGGTCGTTATCCTCCTTTTGCCCCATCATCCGGACCAGCTCTTCAGGATAGATGAAACGGGGAGGATGAAGTCCTTTTTTCAGCTCATCGCGCAGGAAGATATTGGAAGCAAAGGCATCGAAAAGACGGACCAGGCTCCTGAGCACAAGGGTGGTGATCTCTTTCAGCGACCGGCCTTCGCTGTACAGACGGTTGACCATGCTGAGGAACTCCATGTCCTCCTCGCGGCGTTGCAAAGCCTGACGGGTGCGCTCCTGCTCGGTAAGATCACGCGAACTGACCAGTACGAAATCAACCTTGCCCTGGCTGTCCAGATGGGGACGAAAGGTCACCTCAAAGAACCGCTCACCCTTTCCCGGCACTTCGAACCACCGCGTGTAACGGATCTCCTTGCTGCGAAAGCTCTCTTCCAGATAAGGCTTGATGATCTTCTGAAAGGTCTCTTTTCCCCACACCCGCATGGGGGTCTGCCCGATCACCTCATCCTTCTGCATCTCAATGGCGCGACAAAAGGCATCGTTGGTGATCAGATAAGTATAATCCCTTCCGATCATGGAAAGATAGGCGTCGGAAATGTTCAGCAGAAACTCGTACTGCCTGAGGACCTCCTCGCGTGACAGAGGAGGGACGGATTGCCTACCGGATCGTCCCCTGGAATCTTTCTTTCCCGACATGCCGAACAGGTTGTATCCCCTGAAGGGAAATGGTTGGGGCATCAAGATAAGAATTTCTCAAGAAAAATATCCTTCTCCTCCCCGGCAAGCCCTTCAAAAGTTTTTTATCTTTTGATCTTCCCTCACCCCGTTGTTCTCTCCTTCTTCAGGGTCTCCACGTCTTTTTTGAGCCTGGCCAGCATCCGCATCACCTGGTTTTCCGGGATCACCGGATCGGGCAGTTCCGAGCTGATGTAATGGACGAACTTCCAGATCTCACGGATATCGCGCACGTCCACATCATAAGGTTCATAGGCCGGATTGAGGGAATAGAGCCGCAGCTTGTGCTCTTCTTTCAGCAGGTTCTCCACCACCTTGAATACGATCCCGTCGTCGAGGGTGAAGATGATGTATCCCTGGCCGGAGATCACCGTCGACCAGTCCTGGACATACTCCCCCGTCACCCAGGCACCGTCAGGGATGGGAAGCATCGAATCCCCGGAGATCTGGAAAGTGCGGTATTTCTTTCCCGGCGAGAGGAACGGCAGCTGGAAAGAAGGGAGCCGGCTGATGAACTCCGGGTCGGCATAGCCGGTACGGTAACCTGCCTTGGCCTTCTCGGGCACCAGCTCGATGTTCTCCTCGTTAGCGGGATCGACCGTTGTGGCCAGCACCCGCAGACGCGTGCCCCGGATGTAGACGTCGGCACCCCGCTCCAGCTGTGCCAGCTGACTCTCCGAAAGTGCCGAAAGATCCACCCGCAGCAAGGTGTCCACCGCAATGCGATAATGATCGGCAAAAGCCAGCAACACCTCCAGAGGCGGCTCCGCCACCCGGTTCTCGTAACCGCTCAGCGTCGAACGCTTCATCCCCAGAGCAAAAGCCACATCGTCCTGCGTCCAGCCCTTCCGCTTCCGCAGGAACTTGATGTTCGAACTGAAGAAATTCTCCTTTTTTTTTCCCTTCTCCTTGCCTGTTTCTTCCATAATGATTATTTTATCGTCAGAAATTTGATCAAATTCTAATCAAAAATAAGAAGAGGTCGGGAAACATCCAAATTTTCTGAGGATTTTTTCATCCGGCACGGGCCGGGCACAGGAATAAGATAAAGGAGGAAAGCGATGAAAGGAGAGGTTTCAGACAACAGGGAGGGTCGTCAGATCGTGCATCTCGATCTGGACACCTTTTTTGTGTCGGTGGAGCGGCTGCACGACCGCCGGCTGGAGGGACGGCCGGTGATCGTCGGGGGTGCTTCGGAGCGCGGGGTGGTAGCCAGCTGCAGCTACGAGGCACGGCGCTGGGGTGTCCACTCCGGCATGCCGGTGGCCATGGCCCGGCGTCTCTGCCCCGAGGCAGTGGTGATACGAGGCGACCACGCCCTCTACCGCCGGCATTCCGAGGCCGTGGCCGAACTGATCGAAGAACGGGTACCCCTTTACGAAAGGGCCTCCATCGACGAATTCTACCTCGACATGACCGGCATGGACCGCTTTTTCGGCACCCTGCGCTGGACACGGGAGCTCAGGGACACGATCGTCCGGAAGACCGGTCTTCCCCTCTCCTTTGCCCTGTCGGTCAACAAGACCGTCGCGAAGATCGCCACCGGCGAGGCCAAACCGGCCGGCGAGCTCACCGTGCCCGCCGAAGAGGTGCAGCCTTTCCTCGATCCTCTTTCGGTGAGGAAGATCCCGATGGTGGGAAAGAAAAACTACGAGCTGCTGCGTTCCATGGGTGTCGGGCGCATCGCCACGCTGCGGGCCATCCCGCCGGAGCTGTTGCAGCGGCTCCTCGGCAGTCAGGGTCTCCTCCTCTGGAAGAAAGCCCGCGGCATCGACGACAGCCCCGTGGTGAACGAACGTCTCCGCAAAAGCATCGGCACCGAGGAGACCTTCGACCATGATACCACCGACACCGCCTTCCTGCTCCGCACGCTGGTGCGCATGACCGAGAAGAGCGCCTATGAGCTGCGCCGGCGCGGCCGGATGGCCTCCCTTCTCACCGTGAAGATCCGCTACAGCGACTTCGAGACCCACACCCTGCAGCGCCGCATCCCCCTCACCGTCTTCGACCACGAGCTCATCGCCGTTGCCCGCGAGCTCTTCCTCCGTCTCTACACCCGCCGCGTACGGGTGCGTCTGCTGGGCATCCGTCTCGGCGGCCTCGTCCCCGGCACCCAGCAGCTCCACCTCTTCGACGACGACGGCAGGATGGCCCGCCTCTACCATGCCCTCGACCACCTGCGCGACCGCTACGGCCCCCTCACCGTCCGCCGCGCCGGCGCAGCTCCTCCCCCAACACCTCAGTCACCAAAATACAGAGAACCAGACAAATACAGGAACAAAACAACAAAGTTCGAACAAAGCAGTGATCAACTTTTTAATAATGATGTATATTATTAGCTATCAAACAACTATCTACATGATCTTATCTACGTAGAAAACTACGTAGCTTTCTACGTAGATGTATTATATTTTACTGATCATCACATATTTACAGACCTGTCACAGGAACAGGGAGGGGAAGATGTATCTCAACACGCACAGTCACTACAGTCTGCGGTACGGGACGATGTCGCCGGAGGCGCTGGTGCGGCGGGCGGCCTCGTACGGCATCCCCGTACTGCCCCTCACCGACATCAACACCACGGCCGGCATCTTCGAGTTCGTCCGGCACTGCCGGCAGGAAGGGATCATGCCGGTGGCGGGGGCCGATATCCGCGAGGAGGACAGGATGCGCTACACCCTACTGGCCCGCTCGTTCCGCGGCCTGGGCGAGATCAACCGTTTCCTCACCCGCCACAACCTCTCCGGCGAGCCCTATCCTCTGCGGGCACCGTTCTTCCGGGAGGTATACGTCATCTACCCTGCCGGCACGGCCCCTGCCGCTCCCCTCGCCCCCCACGAATACATAGGTATCACGCCGGCGCCGCGCCACCGTCTGGCGGCCCGGCGCGGTGCCGACCCCTCCCGCTATGTCCTCCTCTTCCCCGCCACCTTCGCCGACGAGACGGATATCCTCCTGCATCGCCATCTGCGGGCCATCGACCACAACACGCTCCTCACCTCCCTCCCGGCGGGGGCCGCCGCCGGCAGGGAGGAGCTCTTCCTCCCACCCCGTCACCTGCACCATGCCTTCCACGACGAGGAGCGCCTCCTGGCCAACACCCAGCAGCTCCTGGGCTCCTGCAGCTTTGAGTTCGACTTCTCCTCACCCAAGAACAAACGCACCTTCACCGGCGACCCGCGCGACGACATGCTCCTCCTGGAAAAACTGGCCCGCGACGGCATGCACGAGCGGTACGGCCCCCGCCACGACGAGGCCGCCCGCCGCATACGCCACGAGCTGGAGATCATCGGCCGCATGGGCTTCGCCGCCTACTTCCTCATCACGTGGGACATGATACGCTATGCCATGAGCCGAGGCTTCCATCATGTAGGACGCGGCAGCGGCGCCAACTCGGTCGTCGCCTACTGCCTCGGCATCACCGACGTCGACCCCATCGCCCTCGACCTCTACTTCGAGCGTTTCATCAACCCCCGGCGCAGCAGCCCGCCCGACTTCGACATCGACTTCTCCTGGAAGGACCGCGACAAGGTGGTCGAATACCTCTTCATGCGCTATGGCCGCGAGCATACGGCCCTGCTGGGGGCTTTCACCACCTTCCGCAGCCGGTCGCTCCTGCGCGAACTGGGCAAGGTGTACGGCCTGCCCCGCGAGGAGATCGACACCCTGGTGCATGACCCCGGCAGGGGCCGCCACCGCGATGCCGTCGCCCGTACCCTCTTCGCCGTGGCGGAGCGGCTGCGTGACCTCCCCAGCGGGCGTACCATCCATGCCGGCGGCCTCCTCATCGCCGAACAGCCCGTCACCGACTACGCTGCCCTCGACCTGCCCCCCAAGGGCTTCCCCACCACCCAGTGGGACATGGAGGTGGCCGAAAGCATCGGCTTCGAGAAGCTGGATGTCCTCAGCCAGCGGGGCATCGGCCACATCGGCGAGGCCACCGCCCTCATCCGCCGTCATCACGGCCGCCGCATCGATGTCCATGCCTTCCGTCATCCGGACAAGGACCCGCAGGTGAAGGAGCTGCTGCGCCGGGGCGACACCCTCGGCTGCTTCTACATCGAGAGCCCCGCCATGCGCACCCTGCTGCGCAAGATACAGTGCGACAACTACCGTTCGCTCGTGGCCGCCAGCTCGATCATACGCCCCGGCGTCGCCCGCTCGGGCATGATGAAGGAATACATCCGCCGTTACCGTCATCCCCGCAGCTTCCGCTACCTGCATCCCGTGATGGAGGAGCTGCTGAGCGAGACCTTCGGCATCATGGTCTACCAGGAGGATGTGCTGAAGGTGTGCCACCACTATGCTGGTCTGGGTCTCGACGAGGCCGACGTGCTGCGGCGCGCCATGAGCGGCCGTCACCGTTCGCGGCAGGAGATGGAGAAGATCGCCGCCCGTTTCTTTGCCGGCGCGGCGGCGCTGGGTCGCCCCCCTGCGGTGACGCAGGAGGTATGGCGCCAGATCGCCTCCTTCGCCGGCTACTCTTTCTCCAAGGCCCACTCGGCCTCTTACGCCGTGGAGAGCCTGCAGAGCCTCTGGCTGAAGGCTCACTATCCGCTGGAGTTCATGGTGGCCGTCATCAACAACTTCGGCGGTTTCTACCCCACGTGGGTCTATCTCCAGGAGGTGCGCCGCGCCGGCGGCGAGGTGCTCCTGCCCTGTGTCAACCACAGTGAGGTACTCACCACACTGGAGGGGAAGAAGGTGTATCTGGGCTTTGTCCATCTGCAGGGTCTGGAGGCCGCTCTGGCGCGCCGTCTTGCGGAGGAGCGCCGGCGCGGCGGTCCCTACCGCGACCTGGCCGACCTGGTGCGGCGGGTGGCTCCCCCGCCTCGTCAGCTGCAGCTGCTCATACGTGCGGATGCCCTGCGTTTCACCGGCCGCTCCCGTAAGGAGCTGCTGTGGGAGGCCACGGCCCTCACCCCCGCTCCCGCCGCCCGCCACCCGGCAGACCCTGCCCTTTTCCCCAAACCCGAACCCTCCTGCCATCTGCCTCCCCTCGAAGAGAGCAGCCTCGAAAAGGCTTGGGACGAGATCGAACTCTTGGGCTTCCCCGTCACCCTCAGCTGGTTCGACCTGCTCGCCACCTCCTTCCGCGGCGAGGTGAAAGCCACGGAAATGCTCCGCCACAAAGGAAAAAAGGTCCGGATGGCCGGCCTGCTCGTCCACGTCAAGGATGTGCGCACCGTCCGCCACGAATGGATGCACTTCGGCACCTGGTTCGACGACCGGGGAACGTTCTTCGACACCGTCCATTTCCCCGCTTCCCTGAAGAAATATCCCTTCCGGGGACCCGGCGTCTATCTCCTGCTGGGACGTATCACCGAAGAGTTCGGTGTCCCCTCCCTCGAGGTGGAGAAGATGGACCGTCTGCCTCTGCGCCGGCGACCCGGACGATGAACAGACTTACAGATGATGGATTTTTATGTATTTTTGGAACGATCTGAACAAAAAAATCCTGGCAGATGAAAAGAACTTTTCTCATTCCCGTGACGATACTTCTCCTGGTACTGTCCTCCTGCAGCAGCGGGCCGCGCATCGACGAGCCGGCGGTCACCACCGGCGAACTGAAGGAAGAGATCACCTTCCTGGCTTCCGACTCCCTTCGCGGGCGTTATCCCGGCACACCGGGATGCCGCACTGCAGCCCTGTACATCCGCGATCATTTCCGCAAGGCCGGTCTCACCCTGCTGGGCGACGACGGCCTCGAGCCTTTCCGCGTCACCGTGAGCATCCGCCCGGGAAAAGACAACCGTCTCATCATCGGGCACGACACCCTGAAAGCCGGCCGGGATTTCCGGCCCATGTCGTTCACGGCCAACGCCTCCCTCACCGCGCCGGTGGTCTTTGCAGGGTATGGTTTCGATATCGGCGAGGATTCACTGCAGTGGCACGATTACGATGGAGTGGATGTGAAGGACAAGTGGGTGCTGGTACTGCGGGGCGATCCCGAGCCGGAAAAGATGGACAGTCCCTTTGCCCGCTATGGTCGTGACCGCGACAAGGCCATGACCGCCGAAGACAAGGGGGCTGCGGGCATCCTCTTCGTCTCGGGAAAAGCTTTCTCAGGCACCGACGAGCTGGATAAACTGAAGAAGAACGTTCGTCCGGTGACCATTCCCGCACTGCAGATCACCCGTCGTACGGCCGATCTGCTGTTGCGTGGCAGCGGTCTCGACATCGTCACCCTGGAACAGCGTCTCAACGCTTCCCGCCGGCCCCACAGTTTCGAGGTGCCGGCAGAAGTGAGCGCCCGGGCATCCGTGGAAGAAGAGAAGGTACAGACAGCCAATGTTGTAGCCCTTCTGGAAGGTCGCGATCCACGTCTGCGCGATGAGTATATTGTGGTCGGAGCCCATTGCGACCATCTGGGCATGGGCGGTCCCAACACCTCCAGCCGGCGTCCCGACACCGTCGCGGTTCATTACGGTGCCGACGACAACGCTTCGGGCGTGGCCACGGTGATGGAACTGGCCGAAATGATGGCTGCACGGCGCGAAAACCTCAAAAGAAGCATCGTCTTCGTCTGTTTCAGCGCCGAGGAGATGGGTCTGCTCGGCTCCAAGCATTTCGTCAACGATACGCTCATCGACATGAAGAAGGTGGTTGCCATGATCAACGTCGACATGGTGGGACGTCTGAAAGCCGACAGCACCCTGGAGATCGGCGGCACCGGCACCTCCGACATCAGCGACAGCCTGCTGCATGCCACTCCCGGCGCCGCCGGCTTCCGGCTGGCCCTCTCCCCCGAAGGTTACGGTCCCTCCGACCACGCCTCTTTTTACGGCAAGGAGATCCCCGTCTTCTTCTTCTCCACCGGCGCCCATCTCGATTATCATACCCCTTTCGATACTCCTGACAAGATCAATTACGAGGGGCTGAAGAAAGTGGCGGATTTCGTCGGGAACCTGACCATGGAGCTTGACACCATGGCTCGTCGTCCGAAGTTCAGGATGGCCGGGCCGAAGGAGGGTACGGCGATGAAACGCCGCGGTTTCAAGGTCACGCTGGGCATCATGCCCGACTTCGCCGGCAAGGACACTACGGGACTGCGGGTGGATTTCGTCATCCCGGGACGTCCCGCCGCCCGCAGCGGCATGAAGAACGGCGACGTCATCATCGCCATTAACGGAAAACCGGTACACAACATCAACGACTACATGTACCGCCTGGCCAGACTCCATGAAGGAGAGACCGCCGTAGTAGAAGTGAAAAGGAAAGGTGAAAAGGTCGTCCTCCTGGTGCAGCTCTGAGGACCGTCCTTTCCGGATGTTGGAGGTCATTGAGAAACACGGAACAACAAAGGACAACGAAGATGAAAAAGACCCTGATTTGGCTTCTGGCGATCGTGATGACGCTGGGAGCAGCCTACTATCAGCGTAAAACGGGCCCCACCCATCCCCGGCAGGTCCGGCTCGTGCTGGGAGGGAAAGCGTATGATCTCACCCTGGTGCGCAGTCACGGCGGCGACGGCGACATGCCTGTGGAGGTGAACATCCCCGACACGGCGGTGAAGGGGCAGGTGATCTACAAGCGTTTTCCCACGTCCGATCCCTGGGATACGCTGGTGATGGAGCGTCACGGTGATACGCTGACGGCCCTGCTGCCTCATCAGCCCCCGGCAGGCAAACTGGCTTATCATATCCGGCTGGTACATCCCTCCGGAGAGGTAGTGACGGAGACCGTCGTGGCCCGTTTCAAGGGAACGGTTCCCGCAGCCATCCTCATCCCCCACATCCTTTTCATGTTCGCCGCCATGCTCCTCTCCACGCTGGCCGGATTGATGGCTTTATGGAATGTCCCTTCCTACAAACGCTATGCCCGCATCACACTGGTCCTTCTGTTGATCGGCGGCGGGATCCTGGGCCCACTGGTCCAGAAATATGCCTTTGGCGCCCTCTGGACAGGGATCCCCTTCGGATGGGACCTCACCGACAACAAAACGCTCATCGCCATCATCTTCTGGATCTATGCCGTCCTGGCCATCCGTAAAAAGGAAAGACGCTGGACAGTGGTCGTGGCCGCTCTGGTACTCATCCTTGTCTACTCCATCCCCCACAGCATGTTCGGCAGTACCTACAACTACGAAACAGGAGATGTGGTACAGGGACTCCTTCCTGTACTCTCGTTCCTGCGGAGAAGAAGATAAAACAACAAAAAAAGCCCGGAAATTTCCGGGCTTTTTCTTTTTCCGTCTCCAGGGGTCATTCCCCTTCTTCCTCGCTCCCTTCGGAACGCATGTTCATGATGTCACGGTCGAACATGTACATGTTGTGATCGCCCACGAGCGCCAGTTTATCGAGGATCTCCTGTACGCTTGATTCTTCTTCGATCTGCTCGGTGACGAACCACTGTACCCAGTTGTTGGTGGTATGGTCCTGTTCCTCGATGCAGGCAGTTACGATCTCATTGATGGAGGCCGTGACGAACTGTTCGTGCTTGAGCACGGCCTCGAAGAGAGCCTGCACGCTCTCGAAATCCCGGGGAGGGGTCTCCAGGCCGGGGATGATGGCCCGGCCTCCACGGTCGTTGATGTAGTGGATGAATTTGAGCATGTGCTCCAGCTCCTCGTTCGACTGAGCATAAAGCCACCGGGCGATGCCGGGATAACCCGATGCCTCGGCCCAGGAAGCCATCGAAAGATAGAGCAGCGAGGAATACCCTTCGCGCTCCACCTGACGGTTCAGAATATCTTCGATCCTTTTTTTCAGCATACTGGAATAACTTTAAGTTACACTCTAAACAACATTCCGTATAAGACTATGGATCACATGTTCTTGATGATCTCATCTCCGAATTCGGAGGTTTTCAGGCGGGTAGCTCCTTCCATCAGTCGTTCGAAGTCGTAGGTGACGCGTTTGTTGAGGATGGCCTGTTTGAGACCCTTGACGATGAGCTCGCCGGCTTCCTGCCATCCCATGTATTCGAACATCAGCACACCGGAGAGGATCAGCGATCCGGGGTTGACCTTGTCCTGGTTGGCGTATTTGGGGGCTGTGCCGTGGGTGGCTTCGAAGATGGCGTGTCCCGTCTCGTAGTTGATGTTGGCGCCTGGAGCGATGCCGATGCCGCCTACCGTGGCTGCCAGCGCATCGGAGATGTAGTCGCCGTTGAGATTGAGGGTGGCAATGACGGAATATTCTGCCGGACGGGTCAGGATCTGTTGCAGGAAGGCATCGGCAATGACATCCTTGATGATGATCTTGCCGGCAGCGATGGCCTCATCCTGAGCAGCATTGGCAGCTTCCGTGCCTTTCTCTTCCTTGATGCGGTCGTACTGCATCCACGTAAAGACCTTGTCGCCGAATTCCCGCTCAGCCAGCTCATATCCCCAGATCTTGAACTGCCCCTCGGTGAATTTCATGATGTTCCCCTTGTGCACCAGCGTGACCGAAGGACGGTTGTAGCGGATGGCATAGTTGATGGCTGCACGGACCAGCCGCTCGGTACCCTGACGGGAGACCGGCTTGACACCGATGGAGGTGGTTTCCGGGAAACGGATCTTCTTGACCCCCATCTCATTCATGAGAAAATCAAGCACCTTCTGGTTCTCCGGCGTGCCGGTCATCCACTCGATGCCGGCGTAGATGTCTTCCGAGTTTTCCCGGAAGATGACCATGTCGGTTTTGGAAGGGTCTTTTACGGGCGAGGGAACGCCGTCGTAATATTTTACAGGCCGCAGGCAGACGTAGAGGTCGAGCAGTTGGCGGAGGGCGACGTTGAGTGAGCGGATGCCGCCGCCGACGGGGGTGGTCAGCGGCCCTTTGATGGCCACGAGATACTCTTTGATCGTGTCAAGTGTCTCCTGGGGCAGCCATTCCCCTACCGTATTGTACGCTTTCTCGCCGGCCAGCACCTCTTTCCATTCGATCTTCCGCTTGCCGCCGTAGGCTTTCTCCACGGCCGCATCAAACACACGCACCGACGCACGCCAGATGTCCGGTCCGGTACCATCACCCTCAATGAAAGGGATGACGGGATGATCAGGTACGTTCAGTTTTCCGTTCTGGATGGTGATCTTTTCTCCCATAGTAAATCTTGTTTTTTAATGATATTGTGAAATGTTGTTTTCAGGCGGAACAAAAGTATCCAAAAACAACGTCATTCCCAAAACCTTCTTTCATTCGAAATCAAGGTCAAAGAGTTTCTTCATATGGTCCAGATCGGGGTTCTTTTTTTTCAGGTATTCGAATTTTTCTTCAGGGGTATAGGGTTTTTTTGTTCCGTTCCCCTTTATTTCCTCCACGTCGATCCGCAGGATGATGTGGTCATTGTGCAAGGTTTCCCGCAGGTGGTCCAACAGGTCGGGCAGAAGGTCTCTTTCGAAGTTCTCCTTGAGGTTCTTATTCTCCACGGTGATGCGGACAGTAAGTGCTTCGGGGAGGTCGGGGTCATGGGAGCGCAGTGCGGCGGCCAGACGGGGTTTGTCGCGGTCGAGACTGCCGGCATAGGCCAGCCATACTTCTTTCAGGCGCGCTTCGTCAAAGGGTTCATCCCTTTCCCGTTTCTCCCTCTCTGTCCCGGCTTTCTCCTCTTCGGCCTTCTCCTGCTCAGACTGCAGGGTAGCTGCACCCTCTTCCAGTGCAGAACGGATGTTGATGGTATCCAGGTCGGTATCATGGTCCTTCAGGAACGATCCTTTTCCCGCAGCGGTTTTCTCTTCCCGCCGGACCTCCGGAATGTTCGCGGCCTTCTCCTGATGATCCTGCCGTGACTTCTTCTCCTCCTTAGCCGGTTCTTTTTCCACCGGGGGGGATGGGGGGATCTTCTGCCCGGCCACCACCTCTTTCTTCTCCTCTTTCCTGATCGTTCCGTCGCCGGCGATATTTCCGCTTTTGCCCTTATTGTCGGGGTCCTCTTCCGGCAAGGAGGAGGCTTTCAGTTCACGACCGTCGTTTTTTTTTAGATCGCTGATCCTCAGGAAGGCGAGTTCAGCGTGAAGACGCTGGTTTTTACTGTCTTTCAGGGTGATATCGAAATGATAGCAGATGTCCAGTGCTCGGAAGAGAAGACCGGCCGGTATTTCACGTGCCTGGGCAAGATATTTTTCCCGCACGGCTTCACTCACCTCGAGAAGCGGCAGTGTTGCGGCATCCCGGGCCACCAGCAGATCACGGAAATGGGCACTCAGCCCCGAGAGCAGCTGCCGGGGCTCAAAACCCTTCATCATCACCTCGTCCAGCAACAGCAATGCCCGCTGCACGTCCCCTTCGAACAATGCTCTCGTAATGTTGAAGTAATACTCGTGGTCAAGTATGTTAAGTGTGTCTATCACTGCCTTGTATGTAACCTCTTTACCTGAGAAGCTGACCATCTGATCGAAGATACTCAGAGCATCACGTAGGGCACCGTCGGCTTTGCGGGCAATGACATTGAGCGCTTCTGGCTCGGCATGAATGCCCTCCTGTGAAGATACATATTCCAGATGCTTCACTATATCCTCCACGGTGATCCTGTTGAAATCGAAAACCTGACATCGCGAAAGGATGGTGGGTAGCACCTTGCCCTTCTCGGTAGTGGCCATGATGAAGATGGCGTAATGGGGAGGCTCTTCCAGCGTTTTCAGGAAAGCGTTGAAGGCCTGCTGGGTAAGCATATGAACCTCGTCAATGATGTAAACGCTGTATTTCCCCATCTGTGGAGGTATCCTCACCTGGTCGATCAGGTCTCGTATATGTTCCACCTTGTTGTTGGAGGCTGCGTCCAGTTCGTGGATGTTGTAGGAGCGGTTTTCCATGAAGAGACGGCAGGACTCACACTCGTTACAGGGCTCCCCTTCAGGTGAAGGGTTCTCGCAGTTGATCGTCTTGGCCAGGATGCGGGCCACGGTGGTCTTACCCACCCCCCGCGGACCGGAAAAAAGATAGGCCTGGGCCAGATGACCCGAACGGATCGCATTGCGCAAGGTCTGTGTGACGGTCTCCTGCCCCACTACCTCCCGGAACAGCAACGGCCTGTATTTCCTTGCCGAGACAACATATCGCTCTTCCATAACCAATGAATATTCAATGTATTAGAACCGGCAATCTGAACCCGTGATTCACATCTCTCACCCCCTTCCGGTCATACAAAGATAACCAAACGGCCCGAAAAAGGTGAGGCTTTCCCGTAAGAAAAAGGGAGAGAGATATTTTGCAGTGGAGAAAATTTGTTCTATTTTTGCAGCCCAAATTGCAAAGTGTTCTAACCAAAAACAATTGACATGTTGAACCAGTACGAAACCGTTTTCATTGCAACTCCCGTTTTGTCTGAGAATCAGATGAAGGAAACGGTAAAAAAGATCAAGTCGGTGATCACCGGCAATGGAGGAGAGATCGTCCATGAAGAGAACTGGGGGCTCAGGAAACTGGCCTATCCGATCCAGAAGAAATCGACCGGGTTCTATTACCTGATCGAGTTCCGCGCCGAAGGCAGCCTCATCGAGAAACTGGAAACGGAATACCGGCGTGATGAGCGCATCATCCGTTTCCTCACTTTCCGCATGGACAAGTATGCCATCGAGTATGCGGAAAAGAAAAGAAGGAAGAAGCAGGAAGGCAACAATGAAAAAACCGAAAACAAAGTGGAGGAATAGGATATGGCACAGAATGAAAGTGAGATCCGTTATCTGACCCCGCCGTCGGTCGAGATCAAGAAAAAGAAGTATTGCCGGTTCAAGAAGAACCGTATCAAGTATGTGGATTACAAGGATCCCGAGTTCCTCAAGAAGTTCCTGAACGAACAGGGCAAGATCCTGCCGCGTCGCATCACGGGAACGTCGCTGAAGTATCAGCGCAAGGTGGCCCGCGCCATCAAGCGTGCCCGTCATCTGGCCCTGCTTCCTTATGTCACGGACCTTTTAAAATAGGAGGAAAGAACCATGGAGATTATTCTGAAAGAGGATATGCCCCGTCTGGGCCACAAGGATGATGTGGTGAAGGTCAAAGACGGATATGCAAGGAACTATCTGATTCCCAAGGGCTATGCCATCCCGGCCACCGAATCTGCCAAAAAGGTGCTGGCCGAGAACAAAAGACAGCGTGCCCATAAGGAGGAGAAGATCCGCAACGAAGCCCTCGAGACGGCCAAGAAACTGGAAGGCGTCACCCTGAGCATCGCCACAAAGACCAGCTCCACAGGCAAGATCTTCGGATCGGTCACCAACATACAGATCGCCGAAGCTCTCCGGGAAAAAGGTTTCGAGATCGACAGGAAGATGATCTCCTTCAAGGAGGAGAGCATCAAGGAGGTGGGCAAGTATGTGGCCATCGTCAAGCTCCACAGGGATGTCATCGTGGAAGTGCCTTTCGAGGTGGTTCCGGAGGAATAGGGAAGAACCTGGAAATATTTTCGAGAAGAAAAGGGCTGCCGATCGGCAGCCCTTTCTTTTTCATGCCATGGGAGAGCTGATCCTCTCCTGCTGATCTTTATTTGGCAGCCACCGCCTCGATCTCTACGAGGGCTCCCAGCGGCAGGGCGGCTACCTGGAAGGCGGCACGCGCAGGAGGATTCTCCGGGAAATAACGGGCATAGACCTCGTTCATGGCCTGAAAATCACCGATGTTGCTGAGATAGACCGTACATTTCACCACATCGTGAAGGCTGTAGCCGCCGGCCATCAGGATCATCTTCAGGTTCTCGAGTGCCTGTTCGGTCTGGGCAGCGATCCCTTCCTTCAGTCCTCCCCCGCCTGGAACCATCCCCAGCTGGCCTGAGACAAAAAGCAGCCCCCCTGCCTCCACAGCCTGACTGTATGGCCCTACAGCCCGGGGAGCTTTGGATGTCTGGATGATCTTTTTCATACCTTCTTGCTTTTGACGGTTGAAAATAAGAAAAGTTCCGGTATCTCCAACCCTGCCGCGAGACACCATGATCACCGGTCGTACCAGCCTTTGCGCTTCTGGAATTTCAGGTCCTTCAGTACCGATGAACGGATGTTGATCAGAAAGGTATAGCTCTGATGATAGCCTATGGGCACCCACGAAATGCTCATCTCCCAGCAATGAAGGTCCCGGTGGATGTTCAATGATGTGTACGTAAGTTTGTTGAGCTTGAAATCCCATCCGGTATTGCCGGAGACCTTCCATTTGGGGGTGAGGCTGAGACTGGCATTGACATTGAGGGTCTGAACAATGGAAGAGGTCCGTCCCGGCTTGCTGTAGTTGATGTTGTAGCGGATACGGACATCCCACGGGATATTGAAATAGTCATAGTCGGCAGGAGATTGTTCGGGTGCCGGCTGGGTTCCTGCCAGGGGTTTTTCCTGATCGATCCCGAGCAGTTCGGGGGTTCCCATGTTCCTTTGTTCGGCCTGTCCTCCCCCTTTTTTGTTTCCTCCCATGAAGTGCATGCTCAGAGCCATGTTGAGACGGGTCGCACGGAACGGCTTGCCCGTGACACTGAAGTTCGACTGGTCGACGGGCCGTCCGGACGGACCCAGGGCATAAGGATCCAGGACCCCCCCAAAAGTGAGCTGCAGATTGTTCTTCCAAAGCGTGGTACGCCCGTTGAAACTCACCGGGGCCCATCGCATCGAATCGGCGAAAATATTGTAACTCGTGGTAAAATTGAGACTCTCCAGCAACTTGACCTTTTTGGTATCCTTACCCGTCGTATCGTTGGGCGTACGTACCTTCATCTCCACATTGTTGTTCAGGGAAAAATTGATCATACCGCTGCGTCCCGGCAAAGAGGGGGTTCCGTAGATCTCTTTTTCATAGATGGAATACCTGTATTCGGGATTCGTGGCTTTGGTGGTATCGATGATCACCCGGTAATAGTCCGGCATGATGGAATTCATATCGGGCACGTAAGTGAAGCTCACCGCGGGGGTCATGACATGCCGTACGGCCACCACCTTCGATTCCGGGTTCTTGAAAACGTACATCCCGAAGATCTTGGGGTTGAGTGTCAGGCTCACCGAAGGAAGCAGCGAATGGGCATACTGGATCCTGCGGACCGTATCGGTGACAAGATAGGAACGGTAACGGTTCGTCGCCGTATCCAGCTCGTATTCGAAATGTTTCTCGATGTTCCTGGTATAAAGCATTCCCGTATAACGGATACGGGGGGTGATGTTGAAGTTGTTGAAGGGCTTGAGGTTAACACCGACGGGGATGGAATGACGAAAACCATTGGTCATGTTATCAAACACATGGGAAGTGAAGAGCAACGAGTCGATGGTACGTACCCTGTTGTCGAGGGTCGCGTTGTAGGTGAGGTCGATGTTGTCGTACCAGTGTTGGGCGGTGGAACGCTTGCCCCGGAAAGGATAGACCCGGTTCATGTTGAAAGCCAGTTTGGGGAGGTTCATGTCCACCGAGCGGGTGCGTGAGTTCTGTGAATGGTTCAGGCTGCCGGAGAAGTTGAAAGGGGTGCCGGGCCAGCGTTTGGAGAAAGAAATGCTCGAGGTCTTGGTATTGGTGAGATAGTCCTGGGCGTTGTAGCTGTGGTTGCGGTCATATGAGGAAGAGCTCAGCTTCACCGAAGCGTTGAAGTTGCTCGTCGGGTTGGCCTTGCTGTCCTGACGGTAGTTCCACGTGACGGAATAGTCGCTGCGGGACACGTAATTGCCCACATCCAGGCTGCCTTCCACGTTTTTGTAGTAACTCAGACCGAAATTACCGGAAAATTTGTATCTCTTGCGGTAATTGCTTCCCAGCTTCACTCCCCAGGTACCGTTGGTGAAGATATCTCCGGTGATGCTCAGGTCGAAATAGTCGTTGAGAGCAAAATAATATCCCCCGTTGCGCAGGAAGAATCCGCGGTTTCTTTCTTCGCCGTACTCCGGGATAAGGATGCCGGAGGCATGTGTCTTTTTCATGGGGAAGAAGCCGAAAGGCACGGCCACGGGCAACGGCACATCGGCGATCACCATGTACGCCGGGCCGGAGATGATCTCTTTGCCCGGGATCACTTCAGCCTTGGTAAGGGCTATGTAGTAATGAGGATGAGGGGCATCGCAGGTGGTGTATTTGGCCCCTTTGATGTCAAAGGCTCCGCTTTCCTGACGTTTGGTGATGGAGCTGTGCAGAAAACCGCCTTCCTGCTGGGTCACCACCCCCTGGATATAACCTTTTCGTGTCCTGAAGTTGTATCGCATCGTCTCCGACTCGAACTCCTCGTTCCCCTGGGAAAAACGGGGTTTACCCGTGACCTTGCCGCTTGTGTCGGGCAAACCTTTGGCAAAAACCTCGTTACGAACGAAATCGATCTCGATGTATTCGGCTTTGAGGGTGATGTCCTTGTAATCCACCTCGGCTTCTCCATAGAGATAGGCTTTGCGTTCGTCCATGTCCATCACGAGAGAGTCACGCGCCTTGTACTGGATCGGAGCATCGATGACATCCCCTCCGGAAGGAGCAAGGGAATCGGAGCGGACAAGGGTATCCTGCGCGGGACGAAGGGTATCCTCCTGCGGCAACACCGGGAACCCGGCGGTATCGGGCCGGAGGTATTTCACCGTGGGGATCTCCTGTCCCTCTGCCAACGAAAAATAGGTCAGAAAGGACAGAAAAAGAAAAATCTTTTTATGCCGCCAGAATATACTATTTTTGTATGTCCTATGTTTTAGTGGCAAGCGGAGTGGTCGTTTGGAACACCACGGCAAAACTAACGAAATTCAATGAGAAGATGATGGAGGCCCGGCAGAACAATCCGGTCGGCAGAGGAAGCCGGCAGCTGTGGATGTTCCTGGTCCTGCTGACCGCCTTTGCTCCTTTTCTGCCGGCCCAGGAACAGGAGCCTCATTACCGGGTGAAGAAGGTGGTGATCGACGCCGGTCACGGTGGCAAAGACCCCGGTACACTGGGACGTCACAGCATGGAAAAAGACATCGCCCTGGCCATCGCCCTCAAGCTGGGTAAATACATAGAAGAGAACATCCCCGGTGTCGAGGTGATCTATACCCGTAAGACCGATGAATTCATCGAGTTGCACCGACGTGGAGACATTGCCAACAAGGCCCATGCCGACCTGTTCATCTCGATCCACTGCAACTCCAACCCCAAGCCCAACATCATGGGTGCGGAAACATACGTGATGGGGATCGACAAGGACAACCGCAACATGGAGGTGGTGAAGAAGGAAAACGACGTCATCACCTTGGAAGACAACTACAAGCAACACTATGAAGGGTTCGATCCCAACGATCCCGTTTCGATGATCTCCTTCAACATGACCAGGAACGTTTACCGTTCCCAGAGCCTGGAGTTTGCCGCTCTCGTACAAGACCAGTTCCGGCGACGTGCAGGCAGGCCCGACAGGGGAGTGCGACAGGCCATGTTCCTGGTACTGTGGAAAACCTACATGCCGAGTGTGCTCATCGAGACCGGTTTTCTTTCCAATGCGCGCGAGGAGGCTTTCCTGCGCTCCGAGAACGGTCAGGCGATCATCGCCTCGGCCATCTTCCGCGCTTTCCGTGAATACAAGAACCGCATCGAGAGCCGGAGCAATTTCTCCTTCGATGAGAAACCCACCATCCGGCCCTGGCTCGGGGTGCAGGTGATGGCCTCTGCACGGAAAATCCCCACCGACAACAGAAAACTCAGGAAATACGAATACGAAAAGGTGACCGAGATCAGCGACGGAAAAGTCTATAAATACATCATCGGTCATGCCTCTACCCTCGAAGAGGCAAAAAAACTGAAAAAGGAACTTGAAAAGAATTTCCCGGACGCTTTCGTGGTGGCTGTTAAAAAAGGACGGATCATCCCGCTCCGCGAAGCCCTGCAGGAGCTGAACGATAAATAAACCAACAGAAAATACACCATATGAGCACAAAAAAATATTCGATCGAGATCAAAGTAGGCATTATCATGACCCTTGCCCTGGTGGTCTTCATCTGGTTGTTCAATTATGTGAAAGGCCTTAATATCCTCAAGCCCATTCACAGTTATTATGCGGTTTACTCGGACATCAACGGCCTGCAGGAGTCGAATCCGGTTTTTCTGAACGGTTACAAGATCGGGCTGGTGGATGAGATCCATTTTTACCCCGACAATTCAGGAAGGCTGGTGGTGGTGATGGCCATTGAAGAGGACATCCGTATCCCTGAGGATTCGAGAGCGGTGCTTTTCAATGCCGACATCATGGGCACCAAGGCCATACGCATTGAGGAAGGACCTTCCTCCGGGTTCCTGGAATACGGGGACACCATCGCCACGGAAGTGGAACAGAGTCTGATGGACCAACTCAATGAAGAGCTGGAACCGCTGAAGGAGAAGACCGAGCGGTTGATTGTCTCTCTCGATTCGGTGGTGACCCTCGTACACGGCATGCTCAGCGGAGGGATGGGTCACGATCTCACGGCCATGACCCATGACTTACGTCAGACCGCCTCTCACCTGAAACGCTCTTCTTATGTTCTTGATACCATGCTTACCGACCAGAAAGGGACGGTACAGACCATGCTGGCACAGGTGAACCACGATCTGGAGCAGCTTGACTATATCCTCAGCAACCTTTCCCAGGTAAGTGACAGTCTGAGTGAGGCCGAGCTGCGATCAGCCATCAACAACCTGAACAGCACCCTCGCACAGACAGCTCTGCTGATGAAACGTATCAACGCCGGGGAAGGCTCGCTGGGCAAACTCACCACCGACGACAGCCTCTACATCGCCATCCGTACCATCACCCTCCGGCTGGATACCCTCGTCGACAAGATCATCGAGAACCCCAAAAAATACATCCGGGTGAAACTTTTCTGATCACCCCCTTTTTCCGGGAAGAATGCATTTGACAAAAGACAATTTTTCTTTGACGAATTTCTTACCGCCTCAAACCGGATCGACGGAAGGACTTTAACTGAAAAGAGGTAAGGCTTTCATTAACACAGCCTTATCCTGCAATATGGCAAATGTACTGATATTCAATATGTTAGAGAAATTTTATTTTTTTTCTCATCAAAAGATCTTGTAAATAAAACTCCTAAAGGGGGAACGAAAAAAACAAGCGCTGGGAGATTTTTTTTTTACATTTTTTTTAACAAAATTGCTTTCCGATTTCACTCCGGTAAAAAATTTCCTAAAGGCTGTTGACCATGGACAAAGATCATGAAATTGTATGGAACAGGTGTCTTCAGGTGATCAAAGATAACGTACCTTCCGTCAGTTTCAGGACATGGTTTGAGCCTATCATACCGGTGAAACTTCGCGGCAGTGTGCTGACCATCCAGGTGCCGAGCCCTTTCTTTTACGAGTATCTTGAAGAGCAGTACATCGATCTTTTGAAAAAGACGCTTCGCAAGGAGCTGGGGCCCGATGCCAAGCTGGAATACAATGTGGTGATGGAGAACGCTTCGGTGAGTGACCGTCCTTATACGGTCCGTCTGCCGGCACGTCAGAAGACGGAATTACGCAACCGGCCCCTCTCCGTGCCGATGGACAAGGAGGAGATCTCGATCCGCAATCCCTTCATCATCCCGGGGTTGAAGAAGATGCATATCGACCCCCAGCTCAACAGCGAATATTCCTTTGCCAACTTCGTGGAGGGGGAATGTAACCGTCTGGCACGCTCAGCGGGATATGCGGTAAGCCAGAAACCCGGCAAGACCGCTTTCAATCCGTTGTTCATCTATGGAGAGTCGGGCCTGGGCAAGACCCACCTGGCCCAAGCCATCGGCATCGAGGTGAAGGAACATTTCCCCGAACTCACGGTGCTATACGTGGCGGCCAACAGATTCCAGACCCAGTTCATCGAGTCGATACGCAACAATACCCGCAACGACTTCCTCCATTTCTATCAGATGATCGACGTGCTCATCGTGGATGATGTGCACGAATTCGCAGGCAAGGAAAAGACCCAGGACATCTTCTTCCACATCTTCAACCATCTGCATCAGAGCGGCAAGCAGCTCATCCTCACCTCCGATAAGGCCCCTGTGGAGCTGCAGGGACTGGAACAGCGTCTTCTCTCCCGCTTTAAATGGGGACTCTCCACCGACCTGCAGGCCCCAGATTTCGAGACACGCCTGGCCATCCTGAAAAAAAAGGTGTACAACGACGGCATCGATATGAGTGACGAGATCCTTGAATACATCGCCACCCACATCACCACCAACATCCGTGAGCTCGAAGGTGCGCTCATCTCCCTCCTGGCCCAGTCAACCCTCAACAAGAAGGAGATCACCCTGGACCTCGCCCGACAGATGATCGACAAACTGGTGAAGAACACCCACAAAGAGATGTCGATCGATTACATCCAGAAGGTGGTCTCCGAGTTCTACAACATCCCCATCGACCTGATGCTCTCCAAGACCCGGAAGCGGGAGATCGTCCAGGCCCGCCAGGTGGCCATGTACTTTTCCAAGAACCTCACCAAATCATCACTGGCCACCATAGGTTCCCGTATCGGCGGGAAAGACCACGCTACCGTCCTGCACGCCTGCCGTACCGTCAACAACCTCATCGAGACCGACAAACGCTTCCGTCTCCAGATCGAGGAGATAGAAAAACGTCTCAAAATCTGATCCTCCCTACAGCAACCTCCCTTTTTCTTTTTTGGACCATCCATTCTATTTAAAATCATTCTAAATATTTTGCCCCGTGGGCAGGATATTTCGTCCCTTTGCCTTATTTTTGCAAAAAAATGCGGGGAGCGGGGCATTTGCCATGAAATATTTCCTTCTGACATTGGGTTGCCAAATGAACATCTCCGACAGTGAGCGTCTCACCACGGTCCTGGAGGGGATGGGTTATGTACCCACCGGCGACGAAGAGGAGGCAGATCTGCTGGGGGTGGTCGCATGTTCGGTGCGTCAGAAGGCCATCGACAAGGTATACGGCAAGATCCACCGATGGAACCGCATGAAGGCGGGACGGCCGCTGGTCACTTTTCTTACGGGCTGTGTGCTGCCTGCCGACAGGGAGCGTTTCCTGAAGCTCTTCGATCTGGTGTTCAGCACCAACGAGATCCCAGACCTGCCGGATCTGCTTTCCCAGTATGGCGTACCCATCCCTTACAGTGTTCCGGGCCACACCCGCAGGTCAGCCACAACCAGAGAAGAGGGATTCCCCTCCCTGACCAGGATCGCCCGCGAAAAAGGCTCTCCCGAAGAGCGGTCGGTGCTCGACCGTCTGTGGGAGATCGAACCTACCTTCCACTCCCCTTTTGAGGCTTTCGTACCCATCCAGAACGGCTGTGACAAGTTCTGCACCTACTGTGCCGTTCCTTATACCCGGGGAAGGGAGGTCTCCCGTCCTTCCGTTGAGATCCTGAAAGAGATCCGTCGCCTGATCGAGCGGGGATATCGCTCCATCACGCTCCTGGGACAAAACGTCAACTCGTACGGACTGGACCGGCGGGGCAGCGAGCTCTCCTTCGCTCAGCTGCTGGATGCCATCGGTGATCTTTGTGATGCCGCAGGAAGAAGGATATGGGTCTATTTCACCTCACCCCATCCCCGCGACATGACCAGGGAGGTGATCGACGTCATCGCCGCTCACCCCTCCCTGGCCAAACATATCCATCTCCCCCTCCAGTCGGGCGACGATGAGGTACTGCAAAGGATGAACCGCAAGCATACCGTAAAAGAGTACCTGGAGATCATACGATATATCCGGCAACGGCTGCCTCAAGCCACCCTCTTCACCGACATCATCGTAGGCTTCCCCGGCGAAACGGAGGAACAATTCGGGAACACACGCAAGATGATGCGGGAGATCGGCTTCAACATGGCTTACATTGCGGTATATTCGCCCCGTCCGGGTACCATCAGTGCCCGGTGGAAGGATGATGTGCCCATGAAAGAGAAAAAACGACGGCTGCATCTCCTGACCGCCGACCTGGAAGAAGGAGCCTTGCAGGCAGCCCGTGCCATGAAAGATAAAGAGGTCATCATTCTGGTCACCGGAAAAGACAGAAAAAGGAACCATCTGGCCGGACACACCGAAGGACGCATCCCCGTCCGTTTTGCATCGCCCGCCGGCGACACCTCCTACATCGGTCAGTTCGTGAAGGTCAGGATCACCTCAGTGACCCCCTTCTCGATGGAAGGAGAACTTTTGAACGTGGAGGAAGAGGTATGGGAGGAAAACGCAGGATAGCTTTCAAGACCCTGGGATGCCGGCTCAACCAGTACGAGACCGATGCGCTGGTCTCCGAGTTCCGCAGCAGAGGTTACGAGGTGGTGCCATTCCACAGCGAGGCCGACATGTTCATCATCAACACCTGCACGGTGACCAACCAGAGCGACCATAAGTCGCGCAACACGATCAACCAGGCCATCCGGCGCTCACAAGGAGGAACGGTCATCGTCACGGGTTGTATGGCCAACCATTTCCGTAAGGAACTTGAGTCCCGGGAAGGGATCACATACGTGGTGTTGAACGACCGGAAAAGTTCCATTGTCGACCTGGCCGAGGCACATTTTTCGGGAGAGACCACCTCGCCCGAGCTTTTCCCTGCCGACAAGTTCCACTTTCCCCCCACCGACCGGTCGTTCCACACCCGCAGCCTGATCAAGATCCAGGACGGTTGTGACAACTTCTGCAGTTACTGCATCATCCCGCGGGTACGGGGCCGTGCCGTCAGCCGCCCCGTAAAAGAGATCCTCGATAACATCCGGCAGGTCGTCGAAGCAGGCTTCCGCGAGGTGGTCCTCACCGGTGTGAACATCACACGATACAGGTACGGCACCACCTCTTTCGAGGATCTGGTGGAACGCATCCTGGAGCTGCCCGGCACCTTCAGGCTGCGTATCTCCTCCATCGAGCCGGAAGGGTTCGGCGAGAAACTGATGGATCTTTTTGCCCACCCGCGTCTCACACCCCATCTGCACATGTGCCTCCAGTCGGGTTCCGATGCCGTGCTGCGCAGGATGCGCCGGCGGTATAACGTGAAAACCTTCATGCATCTGATGGAAGAGATCCGCCGCCGTTATCCCGATTTCAATTTCACCACCGACATCATTGTCGGCTTCCCCGGTGAGACGGAAGAGGAGTTCCGTGAAACGGCGGAGACAGCCCGCAAAGCCGCTTTCAGCCACATCCACACTTTCAAGTTCTCCCGCCGTGACGGGACGCCGGCCGCCCGCATGGAAGGCCAGGTGCCGGAGAAGGTCAAGAACGAACGGAGCCGGGTGATACGTGAAATCTCACTGGAGAACAGGCTTGCTTACTTCCGAAAGATGACGGGACGGGAACAGGAGGTGCTTTTCGAGAAGCGAGGGAAGGCCTACTCGATGGGCTATGGCGAACACTACCTGCCTGTGGCTGTCCCCGGGTACATCCCTCCCAATACGATGATGCGCGTCCGTCTCACCGGCATCGAAACCGAGGGCAAGGAGCCTTTCCTGAAGGGCGAAGCCGTTTGATGCCCCATTTTTCCTATCTTTATCTTCATGAGCTCAGCTTCTTACCATGTGGTGGTGGCTCCCGACTCTTTCAAGGGAGCGTTGCGTGCCGTGGAGGCGGCGGCGGTGATGGCCGCGGCGGTGCGCCGTGCCTGGCGGGGTGTCACGGTGACGGAGGCACCGCTCTCCGACGGGGGCGAAGGCTTTACCGAGGCGGTGCTGCGGGGGGCCGGCGGCGAGCGCATACGTGTACAGGTGCATGACCCCCTGATGCGGCCTGTGACCGCCACCCTGGGTGTTCTCCCCGACGGGCGCACGGCCGTGACCGAGATGGCTGCTGCCTCGGGCTATGAGCTGCTGGCCCCGCACGAGCGTAATCCTTGGGTGACCTCCTCCTATGGTACGGGCGAGCTGATACGTGCGGCGCAGCGGCGAGGGTGCCGGCGCCTGGTGCTGGGCGCCGGCGGCAGCGCCACCGTGGACGGCGGCGCCGGCATGCTGCAGGCCCTCGGCGCCCGTCTCCTCGACCGCCACGGCAACGAGCTGCCCCCCGGCGGCGGCGCCCTCGGCCGGCTGGAGAAGATCGACCTGCGTAGCCTGGACAAGGAGGTGAGAAAGATGCAGATCACCGTGGCCTGCGACGTGACCAACCCTCTCACCGGCCCCGAGGGGGCGGCCGAGGTGTTCGCTCCCCAAAAAGGCGCCGACGCCGCCATGACCGGGCAGCTGGCCCGTCACCTGGAGCACCTGGCCGCCATAATCCGCGAAGCCACAGGCCGCGACATCGCCGCCCTGCCCCATGGTGGCGCTGCCGGCGGCCTCGCCGCCACCCTCGCCGCCTGTCTCGGAGCACGCCTTCGTCCCGGCTTCGACGTGCTGAGTGATCTGATCCGAATGAAAGAGATCCTGCAAGATGCCACGCTGGTGCTCACCGGCGAAGGACGTACCGACCGCCAGACCCTCTACGGCAAAGCACCTGCCGGACTGGCACGCCTCGCCAGAAAAAAAAAGAAACCCATCCTCCTCTTTGCCGGCAGCATAGAAAGCGGGGCCCTGGACGACCTTCAGAAACTGTTCCTCGCCCTCATCCCTATCAATACGGAACCTTTGCCCCTGAACCAGGCCCTCCACCGTACACGCGAAATGCTGCAAAAAAGTGTCTTCCAGACCATCCGGACCCTCCATATCCTCCTGCCGCCACAACCACCGGATAAAAAGTAGGACACCCTGTCAGCAGCTGACATTTTTTAGGCAGATATGTCAATTTTGCACACACCTCCTGACATGACAGGAAAAGTATCTCCACCCTCCCATTTGGCACAGATTATGTAAAACACGAAAGCAAAAAATCACAGAGCGAAGAAACGTATGGAGGAAACAATGACGAAAGAGGTCCGGATCAGATCGCACGCGGACCTGTTAGAAAAGATCAAAGGAAAGGACCGGGCCTACGTACTGATCTACAAGAGCGGATCGGAGCTGAGCGAATGTGCGCTTCAGGCGATTCGCAAAGCATTGGAGGACGACAAGGATACGATCCTCTATCTGGTGGATGTGACCGATGTGCGGGATGTACATCCGGTGTACGGCATCACTTCCGCCCCTACCCTGCTGGCTTTCGAGAAAGGAGAGTTCCGCAATACCTTCAAAGGGTGCAACGATCCCGGATATTACAAGTCGGTGTTCGAGAATCTCATCTCTGCCACTCTTCCTTCGGGAGAGGAAGGCAAGCCGGCCAAGCGGGTGGTGGTCTATTCCACCCCCTCCTGTCCGTGGTGCAACACCCTGAAGAACTACTTGCGGTCGCACAACATCCCGTTCCGTGACGTGGATGTTTCTCGTGACCAGCGTGCCGCAGAAGAACTGGTGCGCCGTACCGGTCAGCAGGGTGTTCCACAGACCGAGATCAACGGTCAGTGGGTTGTCGGTTTCGACCAAAAAAAGATTGATCAGTTACTGGAAATAGAAAGTTAAACATCTAAAAATCTGAAAAAAATGAAAGAGTTGTTACCTGTCAACCAGAATGTTATCCTGGATATCTCGGAAAGCGAGACCGAACAGAAAACCGCCAGCGGCATCATCATCCCGGATTCGGCCAAAGAGAAGCCCAAATTCGCCAAGGTGGTTGCCATCAGCAACATCGAGAATGTGGAGATCGCTGTAGGCGATACGGTTTACTACAAAGAATTCTCAGGTACCGAGACCGAGTTCGAAGGCAAGAAATACCTCATCATCCCCTATGCCGATATCCTGGCCAAGGCCGTGGAAACGGAAGAGATCTGATGCGTTCCGAAAAGGACAATGAACCGGATCATCATAAAAAAGGCTCCGCCATGGCGGAGCCTTTTTTGTTGGATGTCAGATCCTCTTACATGGCCACCCTGTACTTGAAGGGAGAGGTGTTGTTGGTCACCTTCCCCTCGTTCTTCAGTTCCAGGAGATTGTTCAGTCCTTCGGTATAGGAGAGGGAAAGGTTCATCACGATCTCTCCCAGAGAAGAGTTCTCATGTTTCTTCAGATATTCGAGGATGGCCTCTTTGGTGTTCTTTCTCTTGCCATGCGTTCTTTTCCAAAACCAAATCTTCATTTTTTCATCACATTTTAATCTCTTACCTGGACAGCACGTACAAAAACCGTGCTTTTCAAATGTATGATGGAGAAAAAAAGGGAAAGGTTGCCCGTTGATGGCAAGAAACGTTCTTTTTCCGTCAACGGCCAGTTATCAGGGATATATATCGTCCCAAGGGTGACGAAGGTCAGGTCCGTGAGGGGGTGTGATTGATCATTCCTTCGCTTTTGGCCACGAGCGAGGCCACCGTGGAGTCGCCGGTGACGTTGACGGCCGTACGCAGCATATCGAGGGGGCGGTCGACGCCCAGGATGAGGGCCAGTCCTTCCACCGGCAGGCCCACCGAGGAGAGCACGATGATCAGCATCACGATGCTGCCACCCGGTACACCGGGAGAACCGATGGAGGCCAGCAGGGCGGTGAGCAGGATGATGAGCATCTGTCCGAAGGTAAGATCCACACCAAAGACTTCCGCAATGAAGACCGCAGCAATGGCCTGGTAACAGCTGGTACCGTCCATGTTGATCGTCACACCGATGGGCAGCACGAAGTTGGAGATCTCAGGATGTACCTTCAGCTCATTCTCCACCTGTCTTTTAGTCACCGGCAGGGTGGCAGCACTGGAACTTGTGGAAAAAGCCACCATCTGTGCGGGAAGGACAGCCTTCAGGAAAGCCAGGGGAGAGATACCCACGAAGATGCGCATCAGTGTGGGATAGAAAAAAAGGATCAGCATGATCAACCCCACCGTCACGGTGATGAAATAAAGCCCCAGTGCCTTGAACAACGCCACATCCCCGCTGAAATCCACGATCAGGCCGGCCAGCAGGGCAAAGACACCGTATGGCGCAAAGCCCATGAAGATGTCGATGATCTTGAGGATGATCTCATTGAGCCCCTCGAAGAACTTTTTCACCGTACCTACCTTCTCCTCGGGTAACAGGACCATCCCGATACCAAAAAAAATGGCGAAGAAGATCACCTGCAGCATCTTGGAGTTGTCCGAGGCAGCCTTGATGACGTTCTCAGGCACCATGTCAACGATGAAGTGGAGCGGGGATTTCTCTTTTTCCTGCTCGGCCACGCTCTTCTTTTCCTCCAGGTGGGGAGCGAACTTCTGCTGGAACTCGATCTTCTTTTCCTCCGGGAAGGTATTTCCCGGTTTGATCACGCTGACCAGTACCAACCCGAAACTGATGGCCACCATTGTGGTGATGATGTACAGTACGAGCGTTTTAAGTCCAATACGTGAGAGCTTGGTGATGTTGGTCAGGCTGGCGATGCCGCTTACCAGCGATACAAAGATGAGAGGTACCGCCACCAGCTTCAGCAGGTTCAGGAAGATGGTCCCCCAGGGCTTCACCCAATTGGTTGTGAAATCATCCCACCCCAAGGCATGGGAGACCAGGCCCCACACCATGCCCAGGACCATTCCTATCAGGATCTTCCAGATCAACGGCAGTTTCTTCCACATCTTGTTCAGATCAGGACATTACCAGGACTTACACCGAACAAAAGAACGGAACTATGAAAAAAGCGGGGGGACAGGAGCTTTCCGGTATCAGTGGACGTGACCGTGCTCCAGCTCAGAGACCGTGGCATCACGCACACCGATGACGGTGCCATGGAAATGAAGATCGACACCCGCCAACGGATGGTTGAAGTCCATCACCACATGATCGTCCGTCACTTTGGTCACCACACCGGTGAGCTTGTTGCCTTCCTCATCCATCATCGGGATGGAATTGCCTTCGTACAACATCTCCTCCTGCAGTACACCGTCGACAACGAAAACCTCCTTGGGAACAGTTACCACAGCATTCTCACTATAAGCACCATAGGCATCATCGACGGGCAGGATAAAATCGAACTCCTCCCCTTCCTCCAGACCGGTCAGTTTCTCCTCAAAAGCGGGAAGCAGCGAACCTATCCCCAATATGAACACCAGCGGATTCTCTTCGGTCACCGTCTCCAGGACCTCTCCTTCTTTGTTGTCACGACGCAACTCATAAACGACGGTCACAACCTTGTTTTGTTCTGTTTTCATGATCAGAATTTGTAGAAATGAAATAAAGTGTAAAGTAAGGAAAAAAAAACGGGGTCACCAATTCCGGCATTCCGACCCTGTCAGAAGCTGAATTCAAGCCTGAAAATGGGGTTAGAATAAGGTGTATAGGTATCATCTCCAAGGTAGAAGAGCAGCAGAAAGTTGATCGATCCGGTCCGGCTGATGGGCTGGCGCAGTCCTCCGCCGATCAGCCAGGAGTTCATCCAGAAACGGCCGCCTTCGCCGGGCGTGGGGTTGATGGTGCCAAAGTAATTGTCGTCCATGTTCAGGGCTTCGTATTCCGCATGGAAGAAGATCCCTCCGTTGTACTGGACCGGCAGGATGTTGGAAAAGCTGGCGATCACCAGGTAGCGGGCAAAGACCCTCGGACCGTATAGACTGGTGGTGTACTTGGGTGTCCATGTATTGTCCTGGTAATATTCGTAAGTGAATCCCACACCAGCATTGAGCCGGGGCGTGAAACGATACCCTACCATCGGGGAGAGCATGATGTCGGTGATGGTCCCGAACTGCAAACCCAGGTTGCCGCCAAAATAAACCCTTTTGGTGATCTCAGGTCTCTCTTTTTTCTCTTTCTTCCTTTCTCTTTGCTGTCCCCGGACGGTATCCGGGAAGGGAAAAAACAGCAGTACCAACAATATCGCAAATCCCAGCCACAGGCCTTTTTGTCCTCTGTGTTCATCCATTATCATATGCTGTCCCATTGCAAAAGATTTCTTTCGAAGCTAAAAAATTATTGTAAATTTATCATTTTCCGTTGGTAAAAATATCATTCCATGAACTTTGTCATCACAGGAGCCAGCCGGGGCATTGGTCGTTCGCTGGCGGAACGTGCCCTGCAGGAGGAGAATGCGGTCGTGGTGGTAGCACGGGACGGGTCAGCCCTGGAGGAGCTGGCACGTCGTGACGATCTGCTGGGGAGAGCCATTCCGCTGGCGGCTGATCTGAGGGAAGAGGTTTCCGTCCTGGCCGGACGTATTGCCGATGAGCTCGACAGGGTCGATGTCCTGGTGAACAACGCCGGCACGCTGATCATGCGACCTTTTGCCGAGCTGACGGCCGACGACCTGCAGCACAGCCTGGCGGTCAACCTGTATGCGCCCGCGCTGCTGACCAGGGCGCTTTTGCCACTGCTGAGAAGGTCGGAGAGAGCTCATGTGGTCAACATCACCAGCATGGCCGGCATTCAGGGGGCAACCAAGTTCGGGGGCATGGCCGCCTATGCCGCCTCCAAAGGTGCACTGAACATCCTCACCGAGGTGATGGCCGTGGAGCTGGAAGAGTTTGGTATACGTGTCAATGCTCTGGCTCCCGGAGCCACTGACACCGACATGCTGCGGGAGGCTTTTCCCGGCGTGCAGGCACCCGTCTCTGCCTCCGCCATGGCTGACTGGATCTATACCTTTGCCACAGAAGCCTGGAAAGTGATGAACGGCCGGGTGATCCCGGTGGCGCTCACCTCTCCCTGAACCGTTCAACGGTACACTTTGATCTCCTTTTCCCCGCGCAGGGCCTGCAAGGCATTCATCGCCAAGGCTTTCATCTCATCCTCACCGGGGAAGACGACCACCCGCGCAATGTGGGCGACCATCACCTTGATGTAATCGACCACCCGGCTGTTGAAGGCAATGCCGCCCGTAAGCAGGATGGCATCCACCCTGCCCCGCAGCACGGTACTCATCGCCCCGATCTCCTTGGCCACCTGGTAGGCCATGGCATCCAGAAGAAAGCCTGCTTTTTCATTGCCCTCCTCAGCCATCAGGTTGATCCGGTAGACATCGTTGGTCCCCAGATAAGCCACCAGACCGCCCTGACCGGTGATCATCCTTTTCACCTCGTCGAGGGTATATTGGCCGCTGTAGCAGAGACGTGCCAGATCACCTACGGGCAGGGTACCTGAACGCTCCGGGGAGAAAGGCCCGTCTCCGTCCAGCCCCTGGTTGACATCGATGACCCTGCCCTTTTCATGGGCTCCTACGGTGATCCCTCCGCCCATATGGGCGACGATGAGATTCAGCTCCTCGTATTTCCTGCCGATCTGCTGAGCAAAGGTACGGGATATGGCCTTGTGGTTGAGCGCATGGAAGATCGACTTCCGCTCAAAAAGCGGATGTCCCGCCACCCGCGCGATATCCTGCAGCTCGTCCACCACCACAGGATCGGCAATGAAAGCCCGCGCATGAGGCAAAGAACGGGCGATATCATCGGCAATGAGTCCTCCCAGGTTAGAGGCATGCTCTCCCATCACCCCCTTGATGAGGTCCCTCTTCATCGCCTCGTTCACCTCATACACCCCCGACTCCACGGGTTTGATCATTCCGCCGCGTCCGATGACGGCCGTGATCTCGTCGATCTTCTCGCGGGCTTTGCGCAGACGATCGAGGATGATCTCCTTACGGAAGGCGAACTGGTCGGTAATCCTTTTGAAACGAGCCAGCTCCTCGGCCGAATGACGGATCGTCTCGACCAGCCGGGGCTTGGTATCCCTGTATACAGCAATTTTCGTGGAGGTGGACCCGGGGTTGATCACAAGGATCCTGTGGACCCTCAGGGCCTCCTCATTCACTTTCCTGCGGGCTTCCCCCGTCTTCTCTCTCTCCTTGTCGGCCTGAACGTTCACATCTTTCCGTTATGTTCCTTTTGCCCGGCACGGATGACCCCCAAAGTGACGGAGAGCAGCTTGGTGCGTGTGCTGTCCCCGCGTGAAGAGAGGATCACCGGACGGGTGGTCCCGGTGAGCATGGCAGCCACCTCGCCCTTCAGCAGCTTGGTATAACACTTGTAAAAGACATTGCCCGCCTCGATATCCGGAAAAAGGAGACAGTCGGCCTCCCCTGCCACGGGCGAGTCGATCTTTTTGATCCTTGCACTCTCCTTGTCGAGAGCCACGTCGAGGGCCAGGGGGCCGTCGACGACGGCGCCGCGTATCTGCCCGCGGTCGGCCATACGTGCCAGCAGGGCAGCATCCGTGCAGGCAGGCATGGTGGTGAGCACCTTTTCCGTGGCTGTGACCACCGCCACCTTCGGGGTCTCCACCCCCAGCATGCGGGAGGTGCGTATGAGATGTTCCAGGATCACCTTCTTCTCCTTCAGTCCCGGCGCCGGGATGATCGCCACATCCCCCACCACCAGCAACTTGTGATAGGTAGGCGGCGCCAGTACCGAGACATGGGTGAGCAGGCCTCCCGGAGGCACCAGTCCCGTCTCCTTATTGAGGATGGCCCTCATGAAGATGTCGGTGGAGACGGTCCCTTTCATCAGGAGGTCACCTTCGCCTTCGCGGACGAGGCTGACGGCCTTCCGGGCCGCTTCCTCCTCCCCTTCTCCGGCAGCGATGACCGTGGCCTTTTCCACCGGCAACCCTGCCTCGTGGCAGGCTGCGATCACGCTCTTTTCTTCCCCCACCAGCGTGGGGACCACCAAGCCCTTTTCCATCGCCTCTTTCACTGCACCCAGGGTATGTGCATCATGGGGCCACGCCACCACCAGCCGCCGGGGCTCTCCTCTCGAGGCTACCGTAAAAAGATCATCCAGTTGTCTTATGATCATCGCTTCAGTTTTTCTTTTGGTTCATGCCTTTTACGATCTCCATGGTGTCGCGGGCGATCACCAGCTCTTCGTTGGTAGGCATCACCACCACTTTCACGCGTGCTCCGTCGGCGCTGATGAGACCTTTCCGGCCCCCTCTGATCTCTTCGTTCTTCTCTGGATCGATCTGTATGCCTAGGAACTCCAGTCCTTCGCAGCTGGCGGCCCTGACGGAGACATCGTTCTCCCCGATGCCGCCCGTGAAGACCAGCACATCCAGTCCTCCCAGTGCGGCGGAATAGGCTCCGATGTATTTCTTGATCCTGTAGGCATAGGCTGCCAGGGCCAGCCGGGCCCGTTCGTTACCCTCGGCGGCCGCTTTCTCTATGTCCCGCATGTCGGAGGACACCCCCGAGATCCCCAGCATGCCGCTGAACTTGTTGATGAGGGTATTGGCCGCATTGAGCGTCAGCTCTTCTTTCTGCACGATGTAGGTGAGTACACCCAGGTCCAGGTCGCCCGTACGGGTACCCATGATCAGTCCTTCCACCGGCGTTAGTCCCATGGAGGTGTCGATCGATTTGCCATCGCGGATGGCCGCCATCGAGGCGCCATTGCCCAGATGACAGGTGATGATCCGTGTTCCCACGAAAGCGCATCCCAGATAATCACATGCCTGCTGCGACACATAGCGGTGGCTCGTGCCGTGGAAGCCATAACGACGGATGCCGTATTTCCTGTAAAGTGTATAAGGGATGGCATAGGTATAGGCATGGGGTGGTATGGTCTGATGGAAAGCCGTGTCGAAGACTGCCACCTGCGGCACTTCCGGCAGCATCTCCTGCATCGCCTCGATACCTTTCAGGTTGGGCGGATTGTGCAGCGGCGCCAGGTCGATCACCTCCCTGATCTGATCGAGTACTTCGGTCGTGATCAGCACACTGCCTTTGAACTTTTCCCCGCCATGCACCACCCGGTGCCCCACAGCACCGATCTCGTCAAAACTCTTCAGGCTGCCGTGTTTCCTGCTGATCAGAACACCCAGGATGTACTCGATCCCCTGTTGATGGTCGTAGATCTCGCCCTCGAGTTTTACCTCGTCGCCGTCGTCGCGTCGGTTGATCAGGAAAGAGCCGTGCAGGCCGATCTTCTCCACCCCGCCCCGGGCCAGCACCCGCACTTTCTCCATATCGAACAGCTGGTACTTGATCGACGAGCTGCCACAGTTCATTACAATGACCTTCATAAGCGTTTTTTTTCAGTTGTGGACAAAGATCTCCGGGCAGGTGATGGTCTGGCCGACCACCTTGCCTTTCTCATAGACATAGAAACCCTGGCCGGTACGTTTTCCATGGTACCCCAGACGGTAGAGGCGTTTGAGGACGGGGTTGGGCTTGAACTTACGCTCGCCGAACTCCTGGTACAGGTTGTTCATCCATTTGATCACCTTGTCGAGGCCGATCCTGTCGGCCATCTCGAGGGGACCGAACTGGAGACCGAAACCCAGGCGCATTGTGGCATCGATATCGGGAGCCGAAGCCACACCTTCCATAAGGGTCTCACACGCCTCGTTGATGAGCACGACGATCAGGCGGGTACTGATATTGCCGGGTGATTCAAACAAAGGGATCACTTTCTTGCCGATGGTCCGAGCGAATTTCTCCACGAACTCCACCGATGCCTGGTTGGTGTGCAGGCCCCGGACCACCTCCACCACCCCTCCGCTGATGGCCGAAGGCAGGAAGTGAAGGCCCACTGCCCGCTCGGGGTGCTTCAGTACGGAAGCAAGCTCTGAAATGATGAGGGTCGAAGTGTTGGAAGCGATCACGGTATCTTCACGGACCACCGCCTCCACCTTGCGGAAGACCTCTTTGCGCAATTCCAGGCTGGTACCCGGCTTGCGGTTGTTGATGGTCTCGATCACCAGATCACAGTCGCTCACATTGGAATAGTCGGTGGATCCGTGAATGCGCGAAAGAATGGCTCTTTTTTCGCTCTCGGTGGGCCCCCATTTGTCGATGATATTGTCCAGTTTCTGGTTCAGCTCGATGAAGACCTCGGCGATCCTCTCTTCGGTAAGGTCGATGAACTCCACATTGATACCGTTGCGGGCCACCAGGTAGGCGATCTCCTGCCCCATGTTTCCGCAACCCACGAGCCCCACCTTCTGCAGGCCTCCTTTTTTCCTGACGCGTGTCTTCAGTGCATAATCTTCGATCGGTTCAACGGTCATGCTGCATACTTTTGATGGTTCCTTAAATGTTGATCCCTGCTGCCTGGTTGGCGGTGATGGCTCCCAGGTTGACGATGTCGTCGACGCTGCAGCCGCGCGACAGGTCGTTGATGGGTGCGGCCATGCCTTGCAGCACCGGTCCTATGGCCTCGGCATGGGCCATACGCTGCACCAGCTTGTAGCTGATGTTGCCCGAGTTGAGGTCGGGGAAGATCAGCACATTGGCTTTGCCGGCAATGGTACTGTCCGGAGCTTTCTTTTTTCCCACCGCCGGGATGATGGCCGCATCGGCCTGCATCTCCCCGTCGATGGCCAGCGAGGGGTCTTTCTCACGGGCCAGACGCAGTGCCTCGGTGACCTTGTCGACAGCAGGATGGGAAGCACTGCCCTTGGTGGAGAAACTGAGCATCGCCACCCTCGGCTCAAAACCTCCGATGTGGAGGGCCGTACGGGCCGAGGTGACCGCGATCTCGGCCAGCTGTGCCGCATCCGGATCCGGGTTCACCGCACAGTCGGCAAAGACCATGATACCGTCCTCGCCAAACGCCTTGTCCTGAAGGATCATGAAAAACGCCCCCGACACCACGCTGATGCCGGGCATGGTCCTCACAAACTGGAACGCCGGCCGCAACACGTTGCCTGTGGGGTTGTTGGCGCCGGCTACCTCCCCGTCGGCATCGCCCGCCTTGATCATCACCGGACCGAGATAGAGCGGATCCTCAATGAGCTTTTCCGCCTCTTCCCGTGTCAGGCCCTTGTGAGCCCGCAACTTGAGCATCATCTCCACGTATTCATCCTTTTTCGGGTTGTTATGGGGATCGACGATCTTACAATCCTTCACATGCTGCAATCCCAGCTTGCGGGCATGCTCCCCGATCTGCGCCGGATCACCGATCAGGATCACCTCGGCGATCCCTTCCCCTGCCATGATATCCCCCGCGCGCAGGGTGCGCTCCTCATACGCTTCCGGTAAGACGATCCTCTTCCGTACCTGACGGGCACGCTCCTTGACCTTTTCAATAAAATCCATTGTTTTTCAGTTATTTATCCATGAATATCCTAGCATCACAAAGGTAATCAAATTTCGCTTCATTTCAGGAATGTTCCAATGACTATTGTCAAGCATCCCAAGGATTTTGACGAAACTCTTTTTTACGGTGAGCGGTGGCAGGTTCGGGGGAAACATGTATTTTTAAGTTCTCAAAAAAGATCGTAAGAATGGCAGTGATCGATTACCAGGAGTTGACAAGGCGGATACGGGGTGATCTGTATGCGGATGAAGTCTCGAAGATCCTGTATGCTACAGATGCTTCGGAGTACCGGGAAAAACCGCTGGCGGTCACCCGCCCGCGTGACAAGGAGGACATACGTACCATCCTGGCCTTTGCCAGGGAACATGGTCTGCCGGTGATCCCCCGGACGGCCGGAACCTCGCTGGCAGGCCAGGTGGTGGGAAAAGGCATTGTGCTGGATGTGTCACGTTACATGACCCGCATCCTCGAACTGAACGAGGAGGAGCACTGGGTGAAGGTGGAACCCGGTGTCATCCCCGACGAACTGAACAAGTTGCTGGCTTCCAGAGGGCTCTTTTTCGGTCCGGAGACCTCCACCTCCAACCGCTGCATGCTGGGGGGCATGCTGGGCAACAACTCCTGCGGCTCCCATTCCCTGCTGTACGGAAGCACGCGCGACCATACCCTCGAGGTGGAATGTATCCTCAGCGACGGCAGCGAAGTGACTTTCGGCCCGCTGATGAAGGAAGCGTTCATGGCCAAGACCCGTCAGGAGGATCTGGAAGGCAGCATCTACCGCACCATCTACCGCATCCTTTCCGACGAGGAAATACGTCGTGAGATCAGGGAGCAGTATCCCCATCCCGACATCCACCGCCGCAACAACGGCTATGCTCTGGATCTGCTGATGGACACCGATCCTTTCACAGGCAACGGGGTACCTTTCAACATGTCCAGGTTGCTGGCCGGCTCGGAGGGCACGCTAGCCGTGACCACCGCCATACGTTTCAACCTGGTGCCCCTGCCCCCGCCCGAAAAAGGGCTGGTATGCGTCCATCTGACCCGTCTTCCCGAGGCTTTCCGTGCCAATCTGATCGCCCTGAAATACCATCCCGGGGCGGTTGAACTGATGGACAAAACCGTGCTCGACCTCACCAAGGACAACCTCGAACAGCAGAAGAACCGCTTTTTCATCGAGGGGGATCCGGAAGCCTTGCTGCTGGTGGAGTTCGCCAGGGAGAGCCGGGAAGAGATCGCCCGTCTGGCCCGCGCCATGGAACAGGAGATGCGGGAAGCCGGATACGGCTATGCTTTTCCCGTCCTTTACGGCGACGACGTGAACAAAGTGTGGAACCTGCGCAAGGCCGGATTGGGGGTCCTCTCTAACATGAAAGGCGACGCCAAGCCGGTGGCCGTGATCGAAGATACCGCCGTGCGGGTGGAAGACCTGCCGGACTATATGGAAGAGTTCGCCCGGCTCCTCAAAAAACACGATAAAGAAGCGGTCTATTATGCCCACATCGGCTCGGGCGAGCTGCATCTGCGGCCGGTGCTCAACCTGCGCGACCCGCACGACGTGGAGCTCTTCCACACCCTGGGGGAGGAGGTGGCCCGCCTGGTCAAGAAATACAAAGGCTCGCTCAGTGGCGAACACGGTGACGGGCGCCTGCGGGGCGAGTTCATCCCCCTGATGGTGGGAGAAAGGATCTACAACCTGTTCAGGGAGGTGAAGAAAGCCTTCGACCCTTACGGACTGCTCAACCCGGGCAAAATCACCGACACGCCGCCCATGAACCGTTTTCTGCGGAAAGACCCGGCCGTGCCGGTCAGGGAGATATCCACCTATTTCGACTTCTCCGACAGCGGTGGTTACCTGCGTGCCGCGGAAAGGTGCAACGGCTCCGGCGACTGCCGCAGGACGGAGGTCACCGGCGGGCTGATGTGTCCCAGCTATATGGCCACACGCGACGAGGACAAGAGCACCCGCGCACGCGCCAACCTGCTGCGAGAGACCATCCTCTACTCCGAGAAGGATGATCCTCTGGACGATCCTGACCTCTACAACATCCTCGACCTGTGCCTGTCTTGCAAAGGCTGCAAGTCGGAATGTCCTTCCAGCGTCGACATCACGCGTCTCAAGGCCGAATTCCTCCAACATTATTACGATCACCACGGCATCCCGCTGCGTACCCGCCTGATCGCCTGGTACACCTCTTTCCAGAAGGTGGGGATGCTTTTCCCCGCATTCTACAATTTCCTGATGAGCAACACGTTCACCTCGGATCTTCTCAAGCGCATCATCGGCTTTGCCCGTGAGCGTTCGATGCCGCGTCTGGCACGTCAGACCTTGCGCCGCTGGCTGAAGAAGGAGCTGGATGGCCTGCAGCCCGCCCACCCCAAAGGCAAGGTATGGCTTTTCGTCGACGAGTTCACCAACTACCAGGATGTGGAGATCGGCAGGAAAGCCATACTGTTGCTCACACGGCTGGGTTATACCGTGGGTGTTCCCGAGCATGATCTCAGTGCACGCACCTTCCTTTCCAAGGGGGTTCTCCGGAAAGCCCGGACCATCATCCGCCGCAATGTGCGTGTGCTGGCGCCGCTGGTGAGTGAGGAGACCCCGCTGATCGGCATCGAGCCTTCGGCCATTTTGGGTTTCCGTGATGAGTATCCCGACCTGGCCGGTGACGAGCTGCGGGCGGAAGCCCGGCGGCTGGCCCGCCACGCCCTCACCATCGAAGAGTTCTTGGCACGGGAGGCCGATGCCGGCAGGATCACCGCCGCCGCCTTCACGAAAGAGGCAAAAAAGATCAAGCTGCACGGTCATTGTCACCAGAAAGCCCTCAGCTCCACCTCCTATACGAAGCAGATCCTCGCTCTTCCCGAGAACTACGAGGTGGAGGAGATCCCGTCAGGATGCTGCGGCATGGCCGGTTCCTTCGGCTTTGAGAAAGAGCATTACGAGCTCTCCATGAAGGTAGGGGAACTGGTGCTCTTCCCCGAGCTCAGGAAGACATCCCGGGAGACGCTCATCGTGGCGCCGGGGACGAGCTGTCGTCATCAGATCCACGACGGCGTACAGAGGGAAGCACTCCATCCTGTGGAGGTGCTGTACGACGCTTTGGTATGAGCCTTTCTTCTCAAAGTATCAGCCGGTAATCGTCGGCATCCAGGTGGACAGGAAATTTTTCCCGGAATGCCTGCAGAGCGGCCATGTCGAGCATGGCATGGACGGCTCCCTCCTCGTTGCCCAGGCGGGCCAGCACCTCGCCGCGCGGGCTGATGATGCGGCTTTCCCCCTCGTAGGTGATCCCCCTGCCGTCGGTACCAGTCCTGTTGACACCGGCGACGTAGGTCTGGTTCTCGAGGGCCCGGGCGGCCAGGAGGGTGGTCCACACCCCCCGGCGGGCAGCCGGCCAGTTGGCCACGAAAAGAAGGAGGTCGGCCTCGTTGCGGCTGCGTATCCACACCGGGAAACGCAGGTCGTAACAGATGAAAGGCCGTATGCGCACGCCGCGCCACCGCAGTGTCACCCGCTCCCTGCCGGGGGCATAGTGCAGATGCTCGCCACCCATGCGGAAAAGATGGCGTTTGTCGTAGGTATGTTCCTCCCCTTCGGGCGTGACGAACAGCAGGCGATTGTAGTACAGCTCTTTTTCCCTGACGATCAGGCTGCCCGCCACAGCCGCTCCCGTGGCACGGGCCATGCGGTGCAGGAAGCGGCTGACCCGGCCGCCCGGACCCTCGGCATGAGGGGCCGGATCCATCGTAAAGCCGGTGGTGAACATCTCTGGAAGGAGGATCAGGTCACTCCGTCCTTCCCATGCCAGGATACGCTCCTCCCACCGTCGCAGGTTGACAGTCACATCCTCCCAGTCCAGATCGTACTGCAATAGGGTCAATCTGAAAAGATCCCGTTCCATCTGTGGTTCCTCTGTTTCATTCGGAAACAAAAAAAGGTGCCCCTCCGGACACCTTCCTTTCCCTGCGGGACAGGTTATTTCTTTTCCTGCAGCGAATCATAATACTGCTCCAGGATGCTGGTCATCAATGGCTGATAGTAATGCCAGTAGAAATAGCGTTTCTTGCTCAGGAACGGCAGACCGATGAGCCTGCTGAAATCGTCATAGCGCTTGAAGTAGGAGGTGCGCATCTGCACCGGGTTGGAAGCGAAATTCCCGGCGAAATAATAATGGGGATGTCCGTTGGTGCTCTCAATGACGGCCGGAAACTCATCCGGAATGGCATTGGTCAGCAAAACCGAATCGCCTCTGGCGTTCACGTGCAGCTTGAAGGTCGATACCACCTTGTTTTCACCCGGCTCGATGATCTCGAACCAATAAGGGTAAGGCACCTTGTACGGCAGACCATATTTCTCACGTCCTTCTTCGGTAGTATAGATGTAGGGTACATCGAAATCCAGGTCCCGCTCGTCTTCCAGTACGATCACCCGGTCGTTCTGATTGACCAAGATGATCCCTCCTTTCTTGAAATCCCATGGTTTTTGATACTGCTGCCGGTATTTCCCCAGGATCCAGACGGGTAGGTCTGGGTTCCTGGCCGAGTCGAGGCTGGAGAAGTATTTCCCGATCCATTCGGTCCATTTGATACCCAACAGGTTCTCCACCTTGGTACGTTCCAGCGCATCCGTAGGATAGATGAGCGTATTGAACTCACAGATGATCAGTTTCTTCCTGTCGTTCATCTCCTTCAGGAAGAAATAGTCGTTGTTGTTCAGACCGCCGTAGATCTTGCGGGACTTTCTGGTGCGGCTGATCCCCTTGTACCAGTCGTTGAAAAAAACACCATAGGTATCGGTATAATAGGCCATGTCAAATGAATCGGCCATGGAGATCACCTGCGACAGACGGATACGCTTGATCTTGTATTCTTTTTTACGTTCCGGCTTTAGAGGGAAAAAACCATAGTAATCCTTCGTATAATCATAACGTTTATGGTCGCCTTTGACATATTTCTCATGGGTCAGTATCCAGTTGAACGAACGGTGGTTGATCCGGTCGAAAGTTGGGACGGTTTTGTCGAGGATCAGTACTTTCAGTTCCTTCTTGGGCTGGAATGCCCATTTCAACAGGAAGTATCCCGGCACCAGTGAGAGGATGAACAGGACAATGAAGATCTTTCTGAAAAAGTTACCCATAGAACCTCAGACTTTAGTTAAAATGTGCGGTAAATGAACCCATAGCTGCAAAATTACAAACATAAAAGTATGAAAATAATTTTAGATAAAAAATTTTCCTCCGAAAAGTTCACAGCATCAAGGTTAGCAGCGAGTCAATATCCTCTGGCGGCATCATCGCCTCTGGGGTCGGCACCGGGTTCACGCAGGCCGTTTTCAAGGATCCTGACGGCATCGACCCGTCCGATGGATCCGCGCTGTTTCAGGTGGTAACCCATCTCCCTGAGACGCAGGGTATCAGAGGGCTGAAAGGCCTGTTCTTCATAGTAGAGAAGATCGGGTTTCCACTGGTGATGGAATCGTCCCGCGCTCACCGCTTTCTGCATGTCCATGGCATGGTCTGTCACATTGAGGATGGTCTGGAATACGGAAGTGATGATGGTCGATCCTCCCGGCGAACCTACTACCATGAAGAGTTCACCCTTTTTTTCCACGATGGTGGGGGTCATGGAGCTGAGCATCCTTTTTCCCGGAGCGATGGCGTTGGCCCTGCCACCTATGAGTCCGAAAGAGTTGGGGTAACCCGGTTTGATGCTGAAGTCGTCCATCTCATTGTTCATCAGAAAGCCGGCACCCCGGATCACCACCTTGTTCCCGTAACTGCGGTTGAGGGTGGTGGTCACGGCCACCGCGTTGCCCTCTTCGTCGACCACCGAGTAATGGGTGGTCTCTTCACTCTCCCATCCGGGAGGAATACCGGCGAAGAGGCTGTCGGAAGGGGTTACATGTCCCGGCCGGAAATCTTTCATGCGTGCTTCACAGTATTCCCTGCTGATCAATCCTTCCACCGGCACCTCCACGAAATCAGGGTCCCCGAGATATCGTGCCCGGTCGGCGTAAACCCTTTTTTCGGCTTCCACCATCAGGTTGACCGTGGCGGGTGTGTTCCATCCCCACTCCCGGAGAGGGTAAGGTTCCACCATGTGGAGCAGTTGCAGGAGGGCTACCCCGCCACTGGAGGGAGGCGGCATGGAGATAATGCGATAGCCCCGGTAAAAACCGGTGACCGGTTCCCGCCAAACGGAATGGTATGCTGCCAGATCCTCTTCCGTGATCCACCCTCCGTTTTTCTTCATTTGTTCCACCAGGGCCTTTGCCACGGGTCCTTCGTAGAATCCGGCTCTGCCATGGTCGCGAATGGCTTTCAGGGTAGTGGCCAGTTCCGGTTGCCGCAAGGTATCTCCCTCTTTCCAGGGTTCTCCTTCTTTCACGAAGGGTACCGGCCCATCGTTGATCTTCAGAAAATCCTCCCTGTATCTGTTAAGGGCCCGGGCCTGTTTTTTCGTGACGGGAAAGCCTTTCCCGGCCAGCCGGATGGCAGGTTCGATGACCCGGGCGAGTGGCAGTTTGCCGTACTTAGCATGTGCTGTGAGCATGCCGTCCACCGAGCCGGGCACTCCCGAGGCCAAATAACTCTCCAGGCTGGCTCCCCGGATGACCTCCCCTTTCTCATCCTGGAACATCTTCTCATGCGCCTTCAGGGGGGCTTTTTCCCTGAAGTCAAGGGTGGTGGCTTTACCGTCGGCCAGACGGAGCACCATGAACCCTCCACCACCGATGTTCCCTGCCCGTGGGTAACAGACAGCCAGCGCAAAACCCGTGGCCACAGCGGCATCCACAGCATTGCCTCCGGACCGCAGTATCTCCGCCCCGGCCGCCGAAGCTTCGGGATGGGCCGATACCACCACACCATGCCTATAACCTCTTTTCTCATCCCCGGCCGATTTATCATCATGGCCGCAGGAAAAGCCAAAAAACAGAACAACAACAACGGTCCATAAAAAGTAATGCTGGTTCTTCATCTTGATGTTCTTTAAAGGTTACCCCAGATCACTCAGGATCCTGACCAGGTCGATGCTTACAATCTTCACTTTCCTTCCGTCAAGCTCGATGATCTTGTCATGACGGAACTCATTGAGGGTCCGGATGAAACTTTCTTTGGTGGTTCCGGCCAGCTCGGCCAGTTCCTGCCGCGACAAGGGAAACTCGAACTCATGGGATCGGTAGATCTCCTCCGAGAAATAGAGCAGGACATCTGCGATCCTCCCGGGCAGTTGCTTGTGGGTCTGACTGTTCAGACGGGTGAAGATATAATGGGACTCCCGGCTCAGCATCTTGATGATGTCCATGGAAAAACGGCCATTGTCCAACAAACACCTGTTAAAGGTCCCGTGATCGATGATCAGGATACGTGCATCCTCCACCACCGAAGCCGAATACTGATAAACGGGTCCAGCATACAACGAATCAAGGCCCACAAAATGATCGGAGGAAAGGATCTTGAGTGTGACCGTCCGGCTCGACAGGTTCTCCTTATAGATCTTTACCAGCCCCTCCACGATGTACATCACATGCATGGTACGTGTCCGTTGCTTGAACAGGACATCCTTTGCGGCGTATTGAACCAGACTGCTGTTACGTGCCAGATCTTGTTTCTCCTCGTCCGAAAAATCTCTGAAGATCCAGGAGCTTTCCAGGATCTGAAGGATCTCTTGAGCCGGAGTTTCCAATTCCATGAGGAAACAATTTCCGATAAAAATATAAAAAATCATGATTCCGGTGATCTATCTGACCGCTTTTCGGTGATCTAAATCACCTGTTCTTTTGTTCAATGCCTGTTCCATTCATTAACTTGCAGTCCCTTTTTCACGGCAACTCAATGGGAAAGAGCAAGAAAAAGATCCTGGCCATCGACGATTCCTCCACCAACATCGTCCTGCTCAATGCGGTGCTGATGCAGGAAGGCTATGAGGTCATGACGGCCTTCAGTGCCAAGGAAGCCTACAAGTTGCTGGAAGATGAATCACCGGATCTCATCCTCCTGGATCTGCTGATGCCGGAGATCAGCGGCATCGACTTTCTTGAGCGAATCAAAGGGGATGATGTCCTGCGTGACATTCCCGTAGTGATCGTTTCCGCAGTAGGGACCAAGGAAAACATTTCGCTGACCCAGGAACTCGGGGCTGTGAGCTTCATCAACAAGCCCGTGAACATCCACGAGCTGCTCACCACCATCCGCGGCCTCCTTCCCAATTGACCTGGTTGACTGGTTGATCAAATAAATCAACAAAAAATCAACACCCTCTTTTTTGAAAGATAGTTTACATACTTTTACTGTGCGAAAAAAAAAGCAAAGGAAAGATGCATACTTTTTATCTTTTTATTGTCATTGTACTGATCGTTCTTGCCATATCCGATCTGATCGTAGGTGTCAGCAATGATGCGGTCAATTTTCTCAATTCGGCCATTGGTGCGAAGGCTGCCCCGTTCCGTGTGATCCTCTACGTAGCCGCCCTGGGGGTGCTCATCGGTGCCACTTTTTCCAGTGGGATGATGGAAGTGGCCCGGAAAGGGATCTTCCATCCCGAATATTTCTCCTTCAACGAGATCATGATGCTCTTCCTGGCGGTGATGCTCACCGATGTGCTCATGCTCGACTTCTTCAACACATACGGTCTTCCCACTTCCACCACCGTGTCGATCGTTTTCGAGTTGCTGGGTGCCGCTGTGGCCATTTCGGTCATCAAGATCATGAAAGATCCTGCAGCCAACCAGGACCTGGCCCATTACATCAATTCCGGCAAAGCGCTGGCCATCATCACGGGGATCCTGGTCTCCATTGTCATTGCCTTCCTTACCGGCGCCTTCCTTCAGTGGCTGGTCAGGCTCGTATTCACCTTCAATTATGAGAAGACCTTCCGTTATTTCGGAGCATTGTGGGGAGGTTTCTCTTTCACGGCCATCACCTATTTCATTCTGATCAAGGGTGCCAAAGGCTCCTCTTTCATCACTCCGGAGACGCTGGAGTGGATCAGGAGCAACACCGGCATGATCCTGGGAGTAAGTTTCATCGGATGGACCATCCTGTTACAGATCTTCCTGTCGCTTTTCCGTATCGACATCCTTCGTTTCATTGTCCTGGTAGGCACTTTTGCTCTGGCCATGGCTTTTGCGGGCAACGATCTGGTCAACTTCATTGGTGTACCTCTGGCTGGTGTGGAGGCTTTCCGCGATTTCACCCTTCACGGCACGGATCCCGACACATACATGATGGGGGTTTTGGCAGGAAAGGTCAAGACCCCTACTCTCTATTTGCTGATAGCCGGTCTGATCATGGTACTCACGATGGCCTTCTCACGCAAGGCACGTACGGTCACGGCCACCACCGTCGACCTGAGCCGCCAGGAAGAAGGGGTCGAACGTTTCGAGTCCTCTTTCCTGGCCCGTGCTATTGTCCGTCAGACCGTCGGGATCTCCCGCTCCATCCGGTACATTGTGCCTGAAAGTATCAGATCATGGGTCAACCGACGTTTTGACCGCACCGAATACAACAAACTCAAGAAAGAGAAAGGAGTGGCCTTTGACATGGTAAGAGCTTCGGTCAACCTGGTAGTAGCCAGTATCCTGATCGCCATCGGCACCTCGCTGAAACTCCCTCTTTCCACCACGTACGTCACATTCATGGTGGCCATGGGAGCCTCCCTCGCCGACCGGGCCTGGGGACGTGAGAGCGCCGTCTACCGTGTCACCGGCGTCATCGTCGTCATCACAGGATGGTTCATGACCGCCATGATCGCCTTCACCACCTCTTTCATCATCGCCTTTATCATCTATTACGGTAAGATCTATGCTATCCTGGCTTTCGTAGCCCTCGATGCCACTCTCATCGTACGTAACCGCATCATCCACTCCCAACGGGAAGAAGAGAAACACCGCAAAGACGAACTGGTGAGCGAAACCTCCGAAATGAGAGGCGAAGATGTGTTCAACAAGTGTAAAGAAGAAACACTTTCCATCCTGCACCGTTCGCGGAACATATATCTCCAGACCATGGGGGCTTTTGCCGCAGAAGACCGAAAGAAGCTCAAAGAACTGCAACGCAGCATCGAAAAACTGAACCGTGACATCAAGGACCTCAAAGACAATGTCTATTTCACCATCCGCAGGCTCGAGGAGAACTCCATCGAAACAGGCCATTACTATGTCCAGGCTCTGGACTACCTGCGGGAAATGGTCCACAGCCTGACCTACATCCACAACCCCATCTTCAAACATATCGACAACAACCATCCCTTGCTGCCGGAAGAGCAGATGAAAGCCCTCATGAAGATGAGCGAGGACATTGACCACCTTTTCCTGGAAATCTACGAAGCTATCTATGCCGATAACTTCTCAGGCATCAAGAAGATCATCGGCGACCAGGAAGAAGTGCTGTCAGAGATCAAGAAACTGCAGAAAAGACATATCAAGCTCATCAAGAAGGAAGGGAACATCAAGACCCGTCCTTCCCTTCTGCTCTTCAACATTCTCGGTGAATCGAAAAACCTGGTCCTCTACCTGGTCAATATCCTGAAAGCGCAGAGGGACTTTGTCATCTATCAGGAAAGAACCCACCGCTGAACCTGACAGCAATGGACGTGGAAAGGGGACATCATCCGTTGTTATCCCCTTTCTTTCTGGTATGATTATTGTAACCTTTCCGCGAAATTCTCGTTTAATAATAGAAAAAAGAAAATGAAAAAGTTCTTGATCCTGGCCGCAGCCATGCTGTTAGCCTTTCCGTTCGGGTCGTGCAGCAAGCTCGACAAGCTTACCCAGTTCGACCTGGACTACAGCACAAGCGTGACCATCAAATCAGCCACCATCGTCAACCTCAACACGCCTTTCAGTTTCTACACCCCGCCCGTCACCACCAACAGCGAGAGCGAACTGGAGGTGAACGACTCCCGGAAAGATCTGGTGGAAGCGATCAAGGTGAAAGAACTGAAAATGAAGATCACCTCCCCTCCGGAACAAACCTTTGACTTCCTCAAATCGATCAAGATCTACATCAATGCCGAAGGGCTCGACGAGAAACTTATCGCATGGAAAGATAACATGACCGATGACGGTGCCACAGAGATCGATCTCGAGACGTCCGATGATAACCTGAAGGATTATATCCTGAAGGATTCATTCACGCTTCGCACAGAAACGGTCACCGACCAGGTGCTCACTCAGGACACCGAGATCGAGATCGACGCTGTTTTCTGGGTGGATGCCAAGATCCTGGGTATCTGACAGTCAAGAAAACGCTTGAAACATCCAAGCCATCCCACCGGGGTGGCTTTTTTATTGGACAAGATGTTCGGGTCTCAACAGATCCAGGACGGTCTTAACGGGATGGAAGGTGGCGGGTGGCACTTCCACGAAGATGGTGGTCCAGCGGGCCATGCTGCCGTTCCAGAGTCCCGGCAGTTCCAGTGCTTTGAGTTCCCTGCCATCGTAGGATTTCCGGGAGATGAAGAAAGTCCCGGGGTCGACGTATTGCCGCAGATCGTA
>Ga0256914_1000297_pt1 | contig 47821 bp, 48 predicted proteins | sample HulkmetaG_FD_191571 | JGI IMG/M metagenome (GOLD analysis project Ga0256914, IMG submission 191571) | Hydrothermal chimney microbial communities from Main Endeavour vent field at the Juan de Fuca Ridge, Pacific Ocean - Hulk | ecosystem: Environmental > Aquatic > Marine > Hydrothermal vents ...
TTGTCCCGATTCCCGTCCGCCGCCTGGCTGAAATGGCGAAAGGCGGCCCGCGCCCAAGGCGGCGAGCCGTCCAGGACGGCGATCAGGATCAGGTTGTGCCGGGCTGCGCCCGCGACGATCTCATCCCAGACGGCCCAATCGAACGCCCGCTGCTGCGGCTCGATGGCGTCCCAGGGGAAGCGTTGGCGCAGCCAGCGGAACCCGGCGGCTTCCATCTCGGCCAGGGCCGCCTCCCGCTCCGCCGGGGAAAGGCGGGCGAGATCGGCGTTGATCCCCAGTGATTTGTCGGTCGCCAGGGGGATGAAGGGCAGCGGCGCGGCGGCGGGCCGCTGCGCCCCGGCCCAAACCGCGCCCAGGACCAGCAGCACCGCCACCGATCCCAGCAGCAGTTTACCTCCCTTTCTCCCACCAAACGCAGCCGACTTCATGTTCATAGTTTTGAACCGCCAGGAGAGCGAAAGCAACTCTCGGATCTATCATACCATAATCCGCCGAATCTGCAAATGGTTGTGATGAACCAGCGATCTTTCCCGGTCTGTGGGCAGGGAGTTGAGCGGGCCGTGGAGGACTCATCCCAATTGTCTTTGACGAGCTGAAACCTCGGCGGCTTGGCTGAAGTGGGCGATACGTTGCACAACGGCGAGGGGCGGATCCGGCTGCGCCACAAAAAAACGACCTCCCAGGCTCAGGGCCTGGGAGGTTCCGAGATGGCCGCAACGGTCAGGTGCATTCGCGGTCAATCCGTATCAGGCCCGCCTTCCGGCACCTGTTCCGCCATTGTCTCCTCCCGCTCTTCCTCACGCGGCGACGCCACGTCACAAGCACCGCTCATTCAGGTAGACACGCCCAGGCGGGGCAGGATGAAGCGCATCATCACATACCAGCCACCCAACGCCAACACGGCCAGGATCAGGTCGCTTTTGTCCCCAAAGATCTCCATATTTCCCCCTTAGTGAGGTGTCCGCAACAGGACATCTACCAGGCCCTGAACCGCTTGCTCCGGCGATTCGTGATCGTCGGCGTTCTGCAGGCATTGGATGGCATAGTGCTTGGTCAGCAGCACGCTCGCACCATAGGCCGCCGAGCGCAGGGAGGCCAATTGAGTTAGGATCTCTAAACAATCGCGGCCTTCACGAACCATGCGCTGCACACCACGGGCTTGGCCCTCAATGCGCCGCATCCTGGTCAAAATCTCTTCTTGAGCTTGAGGTGGTAGCACCATCACCGGCCTCCCGTCCTTATGAGACCCGGCAAACCCGATCCCGCGCCCGGAGCAGGCCACAATCCGCATCCGGCTCCCAGATCGCGCAACCCCGGTCTGCCGGGGGAGCGGGGCACACGGCCCCTAGCGGGGAATCCCTCAAAGGCTACCGGGGCTGCATGAGCTGCCGGTCGTTGCCACCCCTGCCGTTCCTCCCCCGGAGCGGGCGCCAAACAAGGACCAGCCCTTTTTGGTATGAGTCCCTCCGCAATGGGGACATTGCACCTCGGCAGGAGCGTTGAACGAACGGACAAATTTTTCAAACTTGCTTTCGCAATCCAGACAGGTGTATTCGTAGATCGGCATACCTTCACCTCCCCAACGAATCAATTTCAGATTTGATCCGCTCGGCATCCAGCCGTCCCACCTGATAGTGGATTAGCTGACCTGTTCCATCGAACAGGAGAAAGGTAGGCACACCGCGCACACCGTATTGCGCCCCCAATTGGCGCCCAACCGTGCTCCACGCACTCAGGCGCAATACATCGGCCTGTCCGGCCAGGTCCCGCTCTAACCTGTCTACGACAGGCTTCGCCAACAGGCAAGCACTTCAGGTATTGGAATAGAATTCAACCAGGGTGGGTTTGCCGTTTTGCAAAACGGCTTCCACTTCGGCCACCGATTCAACCGGGCTGGCCGGAGTACGCAACACCAAGAAGGCGGTTAGGATCCCCCCGACAACCAGCAGGAAGAGCCAGTTTTCCCGCAGGAAAGGAAGGATGCGCCTCTGCCACAGTGTCATGGGACCCTCAATCCAACAAGGCTTCCAATTTGCTTTCCAGGGTGCGGCGCGGCACAAAGCCCACAACCCGGTCTACCTCCCGGCCTCCTTTGAAAAAGATGAGGGTGGGGATGCCCATGATGCCCAAAGAACCGGCAACCTGAACGTTCTCATCGGTGTTGATTTTGGCAAAGATGGCCCGCCCTTCGTAATCGCGGGCCAGGTCCTCGACTACGGGTGCGATCATGCGGCAAGGAGCACACCACGGCGCCCAAAAATCCACCAAGACGGGCAACTCCGCCTGGAGCACCTGTTCCTCAAAGGTGGCATCGGTGACGTGAATCGGTTTGGCCGCCGATACGTCGGCATCGGCAACGGCGGCCGTTTCTTCGAACCTTTGTTTACCAAACAGTGAATTCAAAATTCCCATCACATTTCCTCTCAGTTCCCGGCGTTGACAAAAGGCCGGGTTCGTGTTATGATCTGCCCATCGGGGCATATACCCTATAGGGGTATCGGCCACCAGTATAGCAGAGAGCCGAACCCGTGTCAAATCTGCTCCGGGAGGAAACCAACGTGGACAAGAAAGAGTTGGATGAACGTATCGCACGATTGGAAGAGGAAATCGCCGCCCTCAAAGCCCGGTTGCCCAAACACTCAACCCCACCCTCTATGATCGTTGAGTTGGAAGACCTGGAAGACGAGTTGGCAGAACTCAGGGCGCAGCGTGACAACGCCTAACAGCTCCACCTTTGACCGCATTGCCGCCCCCTACGACCGGGGTATGGCTCCCCTGGAGAGGCTATGGCTGCGGGAAATGCGGGCGCAGTTGCTACCCCAAGCCAGGGGCCGGGTTCTGGAAGTGGGTGTGGGGACGGGGGCCAACCTGCCCTTTTATCCCGCCGGTATCCGATTGACGGCCATTGACGAAAGTGCAGACATGCTGGCCGTCGCCGCACGGCGGGCGGCAGCCCTGGGGCGCGACGTATCCTTGCTCCAGGCCGATGCCGAACAACTGCCCTTCCCCGGCGGTCGGTTTGATACCGTCGTCACCGGCCTGGTCCTATGCAGCGTCCTGGACCTGAAGCGCGCCCTGGCAGAAATGCGCCGGGTCCTGCGCAGACCGGGGGGACGTCTTCTCCTCTTGGAGCATATGCGTCCCCGATCACGCTTTTGGGCCAAGCTGGTAGACCTGGTCAACAAACCCTGGTACGCTTGGAACGGGCGGTGCCATCTGAACCGCGAGACTCAGCGGGCCGTGGCCCAGGCCGGGTTTGCGATTGAACAGGTTGAACCCCGGCTGGGCGGAATCTTTCGCTCGATCACCGCCCGCATCTCTTAAGGCCCCGCCCTGCAAGCAAAGTGGAGCACGTAATACACCTCTTCAACAGGACCTTTGACCATGTCGACACATGTCACCCTCGCCGACATTTTGCACGCCAGGCGCGTCATCCGCTCCCGCGTGCAACGCACTCCCCTTTTGCCCTCCCCGGCCCTCAGTCGCCTGAGCGGGAGCCGGGTCTCTTTCAAGATGGAATGCTGGCAGCGCACAGGCTCTTTCAAAGAACGGGGGGCATTGAACCGATTGGCGGCCTTGACGCCGGAGGAGCGGAGGCAGCAGATCGTCACCGCCTCCGCCGGGAACCACGGCTTGGGCGTGGCCTACGCCGTGCAGGTGCTGGGCTTGGGTTCGGCGACGATCTTTGTCCCGGAAAACGCTCCGGCGGCCAAAGTGGATCGCCTGCGGGCTTTTCGCTGCCGGGTCCGCCGCGCCGGGAAAGACTATGATGCCGCCCATGCCGCCGCCGTCGCCTTTGCGCAAGAACAGAAGGCCCTCTATATTTCGGCTTACGACGATCCGTTGGTGATCGCCGGACAGGGAACCGTCGGTTTGGAGATCATGGAAGACCAACCCGCCGTGGACACCTTGCTGGTTCCGGTAGGCGGCGGGGGCCTTATCGCCGGGACGGCTATTGCAGCCAAAGCCATCAACCCTGCGGTGCGGATCATCGGCCTCCAGCCGGAGGCGTCTCCGGCAGCTTATCTTTCCTTACGCGATGGGCGGCCCTACGAGACCTACGCTGCCGGACCGACCATTTGCGACGGGCTGGCCGGTGGGTTCGGGCGGTTGCCTTTCCGGCTCGCCGGGGGATTAATTGACGAGATTATGGTCGTGCCGGAATCGGAGATCCGCCAAGCGGTGCGCTGGTTGGCGGCACAGGAGCAGATCATCGTCGAAGGAGCGGGGGCCATCGCCATCGTTCCTCTGTTGAACGGGGCACTTAAGGACAAAGGGCAAAGGGTAGTCGCCCTGCTCACCGGTCGCAACCTGGACATTTCCCTTTTGCGCGAGATTCTGCGCTAGAAGGGCAAGCGTATCTGTTGCACCGTTCCTCGGCAAACTCTGCGATGTGAAATCTTGTAAATGCGCTGCCCTGCATCCGCGCGGCTGCAGGGTTGCCCAGGTGGGCAAAATGGTGTATAATGAGGGTGTCGCAGAGTAAAAAACGTCGCGTCGCCGGCGACAGAAGACCGTAGAAAGGACAATAGACATCTCACACATGACCGGTATTGGTCACATAAACAACCAAAGTGACATACGCACCACAACCGGTGATCGCATCCTATTGCCTATGATGTTTTACCTGCTAGAGGGGATTCTTATGCCCCGGAGAGCATGAGATCGGGCTTGACTCACGGCGAGTCAAGCCCGTTTTTTTGCCGTCTTTGCGGAGACGCCGAGCAGGGAAGGACGCACGAAATGCGCCCCCTGGGCGCGCCCTGTGCCCGGCGGTGCGAGACATTTCACAAATCTAATCCCAAAAGTAAGGAGGGTAACAAATGGAAGTTCAAAGCCGGTTTGACGGTCAATGGACCACCGATTGGGAAGGAAAACTGGCCAAACGGACGGAACAGATGCAAAGCTCCGTCATCCGTGAGCTGCTCAAGTTTACCATGCTGCCCGATGTCATCTCCTTCGCCGGTGGGTTGCCCGCCCCTGATGTTTTTCCCGTGCGTGCTTTCCAGGAAGCCTGTGCCTGGGTGCTGCGTCACGATGCCCAAAAGGCCCTGCAATACAGCCCCACCGAAGGATACCCTCCCCTGAAAGACTATCTCATCGAGACAATGGCCAAGTACAACATCCCGGCCGTACAGGGCAACATCCTCTTCACCAACGGCTCCCAACAGGCCCTGGACCTGCTCGGTCGGGTCTTTATCAACGAAGGGGATAAAATCATCACCGGTCGGCCCACTTATCTGGGGGCCATCCAGGCATGGAACGTCTACAGCCCCCAATACGTCACCATCCCTCTGGACGATCAGGGGATGCGCATGGACGAGTTGGAGAAGGCATTAGAAGCCAACCCGGACGTCAAATTCATCTACGTCCTGCCTAACTTTCACAACCCGGCGGGAACAACGCTTCCCCTGGAACGCCGCCTGCGCCTGGTAGAATTGGCCGCGCAACACGGCTGCTTCATCGTTGAAGACGACCCTTACGGGCAACTCCGTTTTGAAGGCGAAGACATCACCCCCATCTTTACTCTACACAAAGAAAACACCATCTATCTCAGCACCTTTTCCAAGACGCTGGCCCCCGGCTTACGGCTGGGCTGGATCGTCGCCCCGGAGCGGGTGATCGCCAAACTGGTCCAGGCCAAGCAAGGCACAGACCTACACACCAGCACTCTGGTTCAATACCTGGCCCACGACATCTGCCAGCGGGGGTTGGTACGCGCCCACGTGAAAAAGATCCGTAGGGTATACCGGGAACGCCGTGACGTGATGCTCCAAGCCATGGAGGAACATTTCCCGCCCTCTGCGACATGGACGCGGCCCCACGGTGGCCTCTTCCTGTGGGCCTGCCTGCCCGGTCTGGATACTGCCGAGCTGCTCAAAATCGCCGTGGAGGAAAAGGTCGCCTTTGTGCCGGGCCACGCCTTCTTCCCGCCGGGCAGCGACGACGGACGCAATTGCATGAGACTCAACTTTTCCTACTCCCGGCCCGAAACGATCCGGGAAGGGATCGCCCGGCTGGGACGGGCGATCAAACGCATGATGAACGAAACAGATTGAGCGATGAACCGCACAAAAACGGAACTGCGCGTCCGCTACGCCGAGACCGACCGAATGGGCGTCGTCCACCACGCCGAGTACTTGGTCTGGTTCGAAGTGGGGCGCAGCGATTACTTTCGCGCGTTGGGCCAGGACTATGGCGAATGGGAACACAAAGGCGTGTTCTTGCCCGTCTCCGAAGCCTATGCCCGCTACCACGCCCCTGCCCGCTTCGGCGACCGGGTGATCGTCCACACTTGGCTCGGCCAAGTCCGCAGCCGCAGCATTACCCTCCACTACGAAGTCCGGCGGGAAGACGGGCAGAAACTGGTCAGCGGCTGGACAAAGCATATCTGCATGGACAGAGCCGGACGTGCCCGCCGCCTGCCCGCCGAAATGCTCCATGCCCTGGAGGAAGAGACATCGGGGGTCTGCTAGGCCCCCGATGTCTTATGTAAAAAACAAAGGCTTGACAAAAGAGAATCTTTCTTGTATACTAACCTCCCTCATTTGAAGACAAACAGCATGTACCGATGAAAGGAGAGGAGAAATGGAGAAGCCCTGGCTCAAAGAATACGATTCCGGCGTACCGACGACCATTGACTACCCCCCGATTCCACTGCACCAGTTCCTCCTGGACGCTGCGGCCAAATACCCCGATCACACCGCCTTGATCTTTGGCAACGTTGTGGAACCGCTGGGCAATAAGCTAATGGATGCCCGCATGACCTACGCCCAACTCTTGGAACAAACCCAACGCTTTGCCGCCGCCCTACAACAACTGGGCGTCAAAAAAGGCGACCGAGTCGCCATCCACCTGCCCAACTGTCCTCAATTCGTCATCGCCTACTATGCGACTCTGATGATCGGCGGCATCGTCGCTCCGTGCAACCCCCAATATGTCGCCCGCGAGATCAGGCATCAGATCAGCGACGCCGGGGCCAAAGTCGCCATCACCCTCAGCCTGACCTATCCCATCGTCAAGCAGGTCCGCAGCGAGACGCCCTTAGAACATGTCATCGTGACCAACATCAAAGAATACTTTCCCGGTTTGCTCAAATTCCTCTTCACCATTGCCAAAGAGAAAAAAGAAGGCCACTACCAAGACATTTCAGGTGACGCCAACACCTATTGGTTCCAAGACCTGCTGGCCCAGGCCCCGGCCAAACCGGAGCCGGTCGAAGTCACGCCGGAGGACACCGCCGTGCTGATGTACACCGGGGGCACAACCGGTGTTTCCAAAGGTGCGCAGCTCACCCACAAGAACCTGGTGGCCAACGCCATCCAAACCCGCTGGTGGATGTTCGATTCCAAAGAAGGCCAGGAAGTGATGATGACCGCCTTGCCCCTCTACCATAGCTACTCCATGACCGTCTGCATGAACCACACCATCTACCTGGCCGGGACCCAGATCCTCATCCCCAACCCCCGCATCATGGACCATGTGCTCAAATCCATTGACAAACACAAACCCACCCTCTACCCCGGCGTCCCGGCCCTCTACGTTGCCATCATCAACCATCCCGACACCCCCAAGTACGACGTTTCCTCCATCCGCGCCTGCCTCAGCGGGGCCGCCGGTCTGCCGCCGGAGGTCCAAGAGCAGTTTGAGAAGCTCACCGGGGCCAAGCTGGTGGAGGGTTACGGCCTAAGCGAAGCCTCCCCCGTAACCCATTGCAACCCCATTTACGGCAAGCGCAAGGAGGGGAGCTGGATCGGCATCCCCTTCCCCGATACCAACGCCGTAATCGTGGACCTGGAAACCGGCGAGCAACCCCTAGGGCCGAATGAGATCGGCGAACTGTGCGTGCAAGGCCCCCAAGTGATGAAGGGCTACTGGAACATGCCCACCGAGACGGCCAACGTCCTGCGCGAACACCCCAACATCGGCCCCGGCCTGTGGCTCCACACCGGCGACATGGCCCGCATGGACACCGACGGCTTTTTCCAGATCGTGGACCGCAAGAAAGATATGATCCTGGGGACCGGCGGCTACAACATCTACCCCCGCGAAGTGGAAGATGTGCTTTATGAGCACCCCAAAGTCTTGGAAGCGGCGGTCGTCGGCGTACCGGTTGCGGCGGAAAAGGGTGAACGGGTCAAGGCTTATATCGTCCTCAAGCCGGGGGAAACGGCCACGGAAGAGGAGATCATAGAATTTTGCCGCGAAAACCTGGCCTATTACAAAGTGCCCAAATTCGTAGAGTTCCGCGATGAGCTGCCCAAATCCACCGTCGGTAAAATCCTGCGCCGGGTCCTGGTGGAGGAGGAGATGAAGCGACTCCAAGAAAGCGAGTCGTAGAAGCCCTAATTTTGGGGGATGAGAAATCGGCCTCCCCCTCCCCGCGCGGCGGGAGAGGGGGAGGATTGCACCACCCTTTCGGAACCCTCCGAATCGGGGGGAACCGAGTCCTACAGCTTGGTGATGCGAAACAGACAGACCTGATCGCCCAATCCCATGCGGGCCACGGCCTCGACGCGCAAAGGTGTGTCGGGCAGCAACGTTTCCAACCAAGCGGGCCACAACCCTTCACAGGCAACGCAAGCCTGATCCTGACGAGGGAGATTGGCCCGCCTGGCCCCTTCGTAGGCTGCACAACGGCGGATGCGCACCTCGGCGTGGTCGTCATCCAGGGTAACGAACTCGGCGCGGAGGGCTGCCCCCATAAAGACATCGGCATACGTCGCCAACAAACGCAAAGCATCGGGCAGATCCTCGGCCTGGGGCTTGCCCACCGCCTTGAGCAAAGTGCGCATCTCAATCCGCCCGAAGGAACGCCGCACACGGGCGTTGAGGGCAATGGCCGAATCCAAGCCGTACGCCTCCACCGTTTTGAGAAACCACTGCCCATCCCAATAGAGCAGCAGCTTGCGTAGCATCTGTGCTTGCGTTTCCGCGCTCAGATCGTATCGGTGGTCGGCCATATTCCCCACCCCCTCAGAGTGACTCGGCAAGGGCACGAAAGCACCGCCCTGCCCGCTCCAACCCGGCGGCAAAGATGGATGGGTCCTGGCCGATGCCAATGCGCAGGTGATATTCGTACCCAAAAGCAGAGCCGGGAGCCAACATCACGCTGTATTCTTCGGCCAACTTGTTGGCCAGCTCCAAAGAAGGAATGTCCAGATTATAGCGCAGCAGGGCCAACAACCCGGCCCGTGGCGGCGTCCAGGACAGAATATCGGCATGGTCTGCAACCCATGCCTCCGCCGTCGCCAGGTTCCGGGCGATAATGGTCGCATTGCGGGCAAAGATCGTCTCCCGATGCTTGACGGCCAAACAGGCCAGGGCATCGTTCAATTTGCCGGGACTAAGGGTCACATAGTCGCGCATTCCCCAACAGCGGGCAACGATCTCCTCCGTCGCAGCGATCCAACCCAGGCGCAAACCGGGCAAGCCAAAGGGCTTTGACAGAGTCCCGACGCTGATCCCCGCCGGTCCCAAGTCGGCCACAGGGGGCGGGAGGGGATCGCCGCCGGGGATGGTCAGCCAACGGTAGGCTTCATCGCTCATCACCAGCGCACCGACCGACCGGGCCAACTCGTATACCCGTACCAAATCCTCCTCCGAAAGCATGGCCCCCGTGGGGTTATGCGGACTGTTGATGACGATCAGACGCGTCTCCGGTCGTAGTAACCGTTCCAATTCGGCCACATCGTAACGAAAGCCGGTTTCGGGGCGGATATGCCACAGGTCTACGTCGCATCCCAGGGCGCGGGGCACGCTGTAGAGCTGCTGATAGGCGGGGTAGGGGGCAATGACATGGTCTCCGGCATCCAGCAGGACGTTGAAGAGCAAAAAGTTGGCTTCAATCGCCCCTGTTGTGACCAAGATGTCCTCCGGGGTGCGGTCGGCATAGGTCTCGGCCAGCAAGGTGCGAAGAGCCAACGATCCCCGTGCTTCACTGTACCCCAGACGCATGTCAAGCAGTTCGTCCAAAAGGCGATCCCTTTCCTCCGGAGGTTCCATTGCCAGCAGCTCACGCGCGGTCATGGGAAAGATGCCGCTTTCGGCAATGTCGTATTCCACCTCCGTTTCATAAGTGGTCATCCAGCGTTCCAGGGCAAAAGGTTCTATTTTCACAAGCACCCTCCTCGCGTTGTTCTATGCAGGCGCCGGGCAGGCATGAAATCTTGCCTTAGCGCGCCTTTTGCTGCGATGAAACATCTCCCCACACGCCGGAGGCCGGATCGTAAGCCTCGATGCTTCCATCTTCCAGGTGATACACCCAGCCGTGGAGCCGAATCCGGCCTGCCCGCTCCGCCTCGCGCACCGGATCGTAAGAGCGCAGGTGTTCCAGCTGGAGCAGGACATTTTCCCGCACCGTCGCCAGGTGGCGGTCCTCCGGCGGGATGCCACCGGCTTCCACTTTGGTCTTGGCCGGACGGGCGTGGTCAAGCCAGCGGGCGATGTGCGGCTCACGGCCGAGGTCCAGGTGCGCATCCAGGGCTTTGATGCCGCCGCAGTCGGTGTGGCCGCAGATGACGATATGCTCAACCGCCAGGTGCAGCACCGCATATTCGACTACCGCGCCGACGCCGATGGCCCCCGTGCCGTAAGGCGGCACAACATTGGCGATGGTGCGGGCCACAAAGAGGTCACCCGCTTCCGCGCCGGTGATCAACTCCGGGGCGACGCGGGAATCGGAACAGGCGACGAACAGCACTTTGGGGTCCTGCCCTTCCGAGGCCAGGCGTTCGTACAGCTCTCGACGCTCTGCAAAATCCTCCTGAAAACGGCGGATACCGGCTAAAACCTTTTCTGTCGGCATGTCTCCTCCTTGAAAGAACAACCCGGCTTCCGCGCAGGGAAGCCTCATCCAAACAACAACTCCTGCGCTGCCGCGTAAGGGTCCAGCTCCCGCCGCACGATCCGCCCGATCAACGCCGCCAGGCGGTCCGGCCCGGTGCGGGCCAGCACCCGGCGCAGCGATTCCTGCTGGATGATCGTCTCCAACTCGGCGGCGGCCCGCTCCCGTTCGCGCAGGGCCAGCCCGCCCGTTTCCTCCAGGTAGGCGCGGTGGGCCAGGATGGCCTCGGCCAGTCCCGCGATGCCGGCCCGCCGCGTTGCCACCGTTTTGCAGATGGGCGGTTGCCAGCCTCCCTCTTCTCCTTCCGGCGCCGTCGCCGCCGCCATCAGCCGCCCGTGGTGCATGACCGCCCGCTGCCCGCCGCCCCCGCTCAGGTCAAGCATCATCTGCAGAGCCATGACGGCGTGATCGGCCCCTTCCTGATCGGCTTTGTTGACGGCGAATACATCGGCGATCTCCAGAATACCGGCCTTGATGGCCTGGATGTCATCGCCCAACCCCGGCACTTCAACGACGACGGTGGTGTGGGCCGTGCGGGCGATGTCCACCTCGGCCTGACCGGCTCCCACCGTTTCGACGATGACCAGGTCATACCCGGCGGCATCCAACACCTTGACCGCGTCGGCGGTGGCCCAGGCCAACCCGCCCAGGTTGCCCCGGCTGGCCATGCTGCGGATAAAGATGCCCCGGTCGCCGCTCAGGTCCCTCATGCGGATCCGGTCGCCCAGGATGGCCCCGCCGCTGAAAGGGCTGGTGGGGTCCACGGCCACAATGCCCACCGTCCGGGGCGGGTCCATCCGCCGGAAGTGGAGGGCCAGAGCGTTGACCAGGGTGCTCTTGCCGCTGCCCGGCGGCCCGGTCACGCCGACGATGTGCGCCCTGCCGGTATGGGGGAACAGGGCGGCCAACACCGCTTGGGCTTCCGCCCCGTTATCCTCCACCAGGCTGATGGCTTTGGCGACGGCCCGCCTCTGCCCGGCCAGCACTGCTTCGATGAGTCGGTGATCCACCTTTCCTCCGCACAAGTCGTTTTCTGCGATTTAGCTTTTACCGACGGTGGTATCATCGGGTCGGATCGTCTTCCCCGACCTGCTCCCTTTACGCGGGCGGCAGGGCAAGACCACGTGAAAGGTCGCGCCGGGACAGCGGGATTTATCCCGACCGGGACTTTCGGCCCAGACTTTGCCGCCGTGGGCTTCGACGATGCCGCGTACTACCGTCAGGCCCAACCCCGGCCCGGCCCCCATGAACTTGGTTCGCCCGGTGCTGTGGAGCATTACGTCGCCGACGCGGTAGAACTTTTCAAAGATACGTTCCAAGTCCTCTGGGGCGATGCCGATGCCGGTGTCGCCGACGGTGATCTCTACGGCCTGCTCCTCCGGCGGACGGTCTCCATCCCGCAACGCCCCCATGATCCGGATCGTGCCGCCGTCGGGGGTAAATTTGATGGCATTTTGGAGCAGGTGGTCAAAGACTTGCTCCAATCGCTCGCCATCGGCAATGATGGTCGGCAGGTCCATCAGGCCGCCGGTGATCAGGTTCAGGTTCCGCTCCCGGAGGGCTTCCCGCCAACGGTTGGCGACCGTCTGGATCACCGTTTCCAGCGAGGTGGGCCATAGGTTCAATGAAAGCGTCTCCGTCTCTATCTTGGAAACATCAAACATGGTCTTGGCGATTTCTTCCAACTGCCGGACGGCGTTGCGCACCCCTTCGATCATCTGCTCCGCGCTTTCGGCGGTGAGGGAGCCGTGGCGGATCAGCTCGGCCAATAGGTCGTTGTAGCCCCGGATTTTGGTCAAGGGGGTACGCAGCTCGTGGGAGGCGATATTGATGAAATCGGATTTGGCTTTGTCCAGCCGGACCAACTGCTCGTTGGCGGCGGTCAATTCGCGGTTGAGCCGCTCGTTCTCCATGTTGCGCAAGCGCAGGTCGTCGAAGAGCCGGGCGTTTTGCAGGGCCACCGCCGTTTGGTCGGCCAGGGTGCTGAGCAGCCGCAGATCCTCCTCAAAGTAGCGGTCACCGGAAACCTTTGGTCCCAGGGCCAAGAGGCCGATCCATTCCCCTTGGGCATAGATGGGCACATAGACATCCATCTTAAGGCTGCTCCACCAAGCCCTCTCTTCCTCCGGTATGTCGCGGAAGCGGGGCAGCAGGTCAATGTCGTATTGGCTTAGGGGGCGGTGCTCGCGGGCCAGGCAGACGGCCACGGGACCGGTAGCGGCGATGCGGCCGGGCGGTTGATCTTCGCCCATGCCGGTCACGCCCCGCAGGTGGTAGTACACCTCGCCCTCTTCATCGGCTTCGCGGCGGACGATGAACAGTGCGCCGCGCCGGATCTCCATCGCCTCGCTGATGAGGCCGATGGCTGCCGTTGCCAATCGCTCCAGATCGGGGATGTTGCTGATACTGGTGCTGTATTGGCGTAGGGTCTGGCCGGGGTCGTAGGCCGCACCGGAAAGTTTGCGCTCCACGGCCTTTTGCAGGCGGGTCAGGAGGGGATCGGCCAGCAGGGCCAAAAAGAGGGCCGCGCCCGCCGTTGCGGCCAGGACGTCGTAGCCGGGCGCGGGGTGGACCAGAGCCTGGGCGGTCCAAAAGACGGCGGCGTAGACGACGGCCGAGAGGAGGGCAACGATCAGGTAGCCGATGAGCCGACGTCCCATGCGCCGTACATCGGGTAAGCTGTAGGTCAGCAGGGCGTAGGCCATGACCAACGCCCCCAACAGGTAGAAGCCGTGGCCTGCCGTCGTCAGGCCGAGGAGGGTCAGGCCCGCCCCGACGACGGTCAGCAGCAAGGCCAACGACCAATAGGCGATGCGGTTGCGGTGCAGCGGCTGATCGGCGCGGCGGCGGGCACGCAAGGTCCAGGCGGCGGCAAAAGCGGTCAAGACGCCCCAGGTCAGGGTTGCCGCACCCCGGCCTGCCGTTTTGGCAAGAGAAGCCCATTCCGGCGGCAGAAGGAGGTTCCCCTCTCCCAAAACGATGCTACCGACCAGGGCGGTCAATGCCGGTAGCCAGCAGGTCCACGGGCAACGGCGGTGCTCCAGGAACCGCCAGCTCAGGCAGAGGAAAAGGAAGGACAACAGCAACGGCCCATAGGCCACCGCCCGGTCCAGGGTTTCCGCGCCGGGAAAAGGAGACAAAGGTAGCAGCACCACCATCTCGCCCAGCGTCCCCAGCAAAGCGACCAAGATGTAAAGGAGGAGCAAACGGCCTGCCGGTTGTCGTAGTCCGTGCTGCCGTAGGATGGCCCCGCCCAACAATAGGAAGGCCAGACCGTACAGGCCATGTGCCGTCGCCAGAATGAGGGTAGTTGTCTCGGTCATCAGGTTTTCCATCCGGTGGTCGTCACCGTCGCTCTCGGCTTCATGATCTTCTGTCCCGACCGTGTAGTCCGACAACGGTTCTATCATACCACAAGTGAGGGATCCAGGCAACCGGCGCGATGGGTCTCCGCGTCTGCGCCATTGGGGCGGCGGATTGCGCCGAGCCGAGTACGGTGTGGAGAGGCGACTCAAGTCGCGGGGGCATTGGGCCTGGCCGGTGCAGCGTGGGTCTACGGTTTGCGCCACCTTGTGGCTTGCAAGTAGCCTTGACAGTTTGATCCTCTCATGTTACAATAACGGCGGACGTTATCCTCTTCATCAAGCCCAAACCCTGGAGTGTGGTTTGCTCATGCGCGCCGATGTTGCGCTCGCGCTTGGCCGCACGGCGACGGCTTTGCGGGTAGGCATGGGGGGAGCAAATGCTGCGCATCTCAACCTTCGGTGGTCTGTTGATTGAGCGGGAACAAACCCTGCTCCAGCTCCCTACCCAAAAGGCCCGCGACCTGGTAGCCTATCTGGTCACATTTCGCCGGCGCCGTCACCCGCGGGCGGTGTTGGCCGGACTTCTCTGGCCCGATCTCCCGGAGGAAAAGGCCCGTCGACGGCTTTCCGACACTCTGTGGCGCGTCCGCCGCTCCCTGGGTGATTATGTGCAAGCGGATGAAGAATTCATTTGGTTCAACATCCGCCTCCCTTTTTGGTTGGATGTCTCCGAGTTTGAGCAGGGCATCCAGGAATCCCTGGGCGATGCCTTTCACCTGCCCCGCCTTGCCTCTTGCATCCGGCTCTACCGTGGTCCTTTCCTGGACGGCCTGTACCACGATTGGGTTCTGCTGGAGCGGGAACGGCTGCGGGGGCTTTATTTGGAGGCCCTGGGGCGGCTGCTGGAGATGTACAAGCAGACCGGTGACTATACGGCGGCTTTGGTCATTGCCCAACGATTGATCGCCGTTGAGCCGTTGCAGGAGGCGGCGCACCGGGAGTTGATGCGTTTGTACCACCTGCTGGGGCGAGATGCAGAAGCCATTGCCCAGTATCACCGTTGCCGTCGGCTTTTGGAGCAGGACCTCGGCGTATTGCCCGCTCCGGAGACGGAATCCCTTTACCAAGTGCTCTTGCGGCGTTTTTCTGCGGAGCGTGCCATGCCCCTCGTGGATGTCCATTTGCCCGTGGCGGCCGGCCATCCCCTACCGGACCTCGGTGAGCCGCCTTTGGTAGGCCGTGATGCCGAACGGGCGTCGCTCTTGGCCGGTTTGGAAGATGCGGCCAGGGGGCAAGGGAGCATGGTGTTGGTGGAAGGGGAAGCGGGCATCGGCAAGACGCGCTTGGTGCAAGAAATTATCGCCGGGGCCGAATGGCGGAACATGTGCGTCCTGACTTGCCGTGGTGAGGAAGTGCCTGCGGCCTCTTACGGCCTTTTGGTGTCGGCGATGCAACCGGTCCTGACCCCTTTGCGCATCCGCCAGATTGCCCGCCTGATCGGAGCGGAACACCTGCAGGCAGCGGCCCTCCTCTTTCCTCTGATCGCCCGCATCCTGCCGGAATCCTCTCCCTTGCCGGAAGAGCCGCCTCCCCAAGCGCGAAGGCGGTTGCAAGAGGCCCTCGTGTCCTTGATCCGGGCGTTGTGTACCATCCGACCGTGCCTTTGGGTGATGGAAGACATTCAGTGGGCGGATCGGGAAAGCTTGGCCTTGTTGCCGTTGCTCCTGCCCCATGTGAGCACGAGTCGCCTGTTCTTCCTTCTCACGGGGCGCAGTGTGGAGCTTCGCGCTTCCCCCGCCGTGTGGGATACCTTGCAGGCCCTGGATCGGACCGGCCCCTTTCCCCGCTACGTGCTGGGTCGCCTGGACCGTCGGGAAGTTGAGCAGCTGATCCATCGTCTTTTGGGGGAAGAGTCCTCCGTCTTGACCGATTCCTTGATGCAGGAAAGCGAGGGGATCCCCCTGTACCTGGTGGAAACCTTGAAGACTTGGTGGGATGAGGGGCTGTTGATCCCGACGGAACAGGGGGTGTGGCGTTGGACCGGTGAGGAGCCGGTGGGGCCTTCTTCCCGTCGGGGGGAGGAGATCATCGGTCGCCGCTTGGCCCGCCTTTCCTCTATCGCTACAGAGTTCCTTGCCGTCGCCGCCGTCGCCGGTACGGAGATGGATCTGGACCTGGTTTTTTCCGCGTGTGCCTTTTCTGCAGAGGATGCCGCGAGCCTGGATGCCTATCTCCAGGCCAGCGATGAGTTGCTGCAGCTGGGGTTGCTGATAGAGACGGAAGAGGGATACCGCTTTAGCCACGGTCATATCCGCCGGGTGGTGTACGGTCGCATGTCCCCGCGGGAACGGCAACGCCTTCACCTGCGGGTTGCCCAGGCGATGGAGGCCATCTTTCCGGATCGTTACGAAGAACTGGCGCACCATTTTGCTGCCGCCGGGGAAAAGGATGCGGCCGTGCGCTACCTGCGCCGCGCTGCCGAACGCGCCCGTGCGCTCTTTGCACATCGGACCGCCCTTTCCTGCTATGACCGCTTGTTGGAGTTGCTTCCTTCCGACGATCAAGCTGCCCGTTACGATGTTTTGCGCGACCGGGCAGAGGTGTTGGGCTGGTTGGGCGAGCGAGAAGCCCAGGGCCGAGTTTTGGAGGAAATGATCCGCCTGGCCCGCGCCTTGTCCGATTCCCCCCGCTTGGCCCTGGCCCTCTATTGGCGCAGTGAATGGCATCGTCTGCAGGGGCACTATGGGCAGGCAAATGAGGATGCCCACGCGGCGTTAGATCTGTATCGCCGGTTGGGAGATGATCGCGCCCGCGCCCGGCTGCTCAGCCAGTTGGGACGTAACGTCCTGTATATCGGCGAATGTGAGCAGGCAGAAGCCTATTTCCGAGAAGCGTTGCCGATCCTGGAAGAGGCAGGCGATCTCAAGGGTCAGATTGAATGTCGGATGGGGTTGGCCCACATTGCCCAGTACCGCGGAGACCATTCTACCGCCCTCTCCTTCTGCCGCCGGTGCCTGACGTTGGCCAAACAGATGCAGGACCGGCAAATGCTCAGCCACACCCTTTCTGCCGTGGGGTTGGGATTGGTGGACCTGGGGGATATGGAGGGAGCCGAGCCGTACTTGCAGCGTGCCCTGGAGGTGGCGAGGGAGAGCGGCGAGAAGCGGATGCAGGCGGTCGCCCATATCCGATTGGCATACGTGGCCCTCAACCGGGGGGACCTGGACAACGCCTTTGCCCGGCTCCGCACTGCCTTGCCCGTGTTCCGCAAGGCACAGGATCCATTCTGGGAAGCCCACGTCCTGAGCGTCTTGGGAGAGGTGGAATTACTGCGAGGACACCCGGAGGCTGCGTATCGGCACCTGGAGGCGGCCTGCCGCCTTCATGAGGAGTTGGGCGAACACGATAACAGGGTGATCGGCCTTTCCTACCTGGCGGTGGCCGAGCTGGCCCTGGGCCGGGGGGACCGGGCTTGGAAACACGCCCGCGATGTGCTTCGCACGGCGGAGGAGAAATGGAGCGATACCGAGTGCTGCCCGGAGGTCCCGTACAACGGCTTCCTGGTGGCCCAGGGGACACGCCACTGGGCCGCAGCCCGTGCTGCGCTGGAGAGGGCCGCCCGTGTGCTGGAGGCCCGTACCGCGTGTATTGCCGACCCCGCCTGGCGGGAAACGTATCGCACCGGCCTGCGTGTCCATCGGGCCATCGTTGAATCCGCCTCTCGGCTGCCCCCGCCGGGGAAACTTGAGGTGCGTCTGGCCCGCGCCGATGCCGCCCCCCGCGGCCCCCTGGCGCCGGAGGAGAACGTCACCCTGATCTGGACCGTGGATGCAGGCCGGGAGGACGCGGACCTGCTGGCCCGCGAAGGCAAGGTCGCCCTGCGCCGTCGGCGCATTCTCCGCCTGCTGGCCGAGGCCGAATCCGCCGGGGCCGTTCCTACCATTGCCGATCTGGCCGGGGCGTTGGACGTTTCCGTGCGCACCATCCGGGCCGACCTGGCGGCCTTGCGTCGCCGGGGATACGTCGTTCGGACGCGGGGTACGGTCTCGTCTCTCTAACAGGCCAAAGCGAACGCACCGGCGTTCCCGATTTGCCTCCGAAAAAATCGGTTCTCCTTTTCCTCCCCCAATTCTCCTTGCGACACATTTACGATAGCCTCGTGCTATAAAATGCGATAGCAAGTGGCGGACGGTTGCGGTTTTGCCGGAGCGGCGGACGCCTTCTGTCCGTCGGAGACGAGGACAGGAGGGGAATTTGATCGTCTCGAATGCGCAGTCCTTTATTGTGCGTATCTGGTGGGAGTCGGACCTGACCCGTCCCGACGGTCGTTCCCTGTGGCGGGGCAGGGTGCAGCATGTCGCAAGCGGTCGGACACAGGGCTTTCAGTCGCTGGAGGATCTGCTCCGTTTCATTCGGCTGTGGGCCGAGGTGGGGGATGATGGGGAGGACGATTGCTACTCAAACCGGAATTTCCACACCGCCAGCGAGAAAAAGCCGACGGCATAGGCCAGCAGGATGGTAGCCGGAAGTAGAACCGATTCGATCCCCAGGCCCCGGATGATGATATTTTCAAAGCCATCCATGGCCCAAGCGGTAGGCGTCAGGTGGCCCACGGTTTGGAAGGCGGGGCCGGTAAACTCCAGGGGGATCCACGCTCCCCCCAGCCCTGCCAGGAGGAGCATGGTGACCATTGCGACGACTGTGACCTGCTCTTCGGTGCGGGCGACAACGCCGATGAGCAGCCCCATGCTGGCCGACCAAAGGGTAGTCGTGAGCACCATCAGCAAGGTGGCCGACGGTTCCCGCATATAATCCACCTTCAGGGCGATCTGTCCGAAGGCGATAAGGATCGCCAGCTGGACCAGGATCATCACGAACATTGCCCCAAAGTGGCCAAAGATGATCTCCAAGCGGGAGATGGGGGTGGTCAACAGCCTGCGCAAGGCCCCCGATTTGCGTTCCAGCACCAAGATTTCGCCCGCGCCGATTAACCCGGCCATGGCAAACTGCACAAGCATCCCGGCGGAGGCATGGGCCGTGCCGTCGGAACTTTGCCTTTCCTGTTCGGCCCCCTCCCCCCGGCGCACGATAACCCGAAGCGGCGGCTTTTCCCAAGAGCGGATGGCCCTTTCCAGTGTCTCTGCCATGAATGCTTCATCAACGGTTCCCCCTCGTTCCCGGTATGCCTGGGCGATCAGCCGGGCCACCTGGGCCGATTCCAGCAGGCGGGCGACTACCATCTGGACGCTGCCTTCGGCTGCCTGCCCGGCGTTGGAGTTTTGATCCACGATGAGGATCGGCTTGGGCAAGGGGGTATCGCTCGGTGATAGCAACTGCTCCCCGTATCCCGCCGGGATGATGAGCGCTGCCACCAGGTCTCCATCCCGGACCTGTTGGCGGGCTTGTTCCGGCGTCGCACCTTCCAGCTCCACAGGACGCACCGTGTCCGAAGCGTCCAGCATATTCAGCAATTGAGAGCTGAGAGGGCTGCCGTCCTGGTCCAAAAAACCGATCTTCAAGCGCGAGTCTTGCTCCTTTCCGCCGAAAATGAAACTGAACAGGAGCGTGAAGGCGATGGGCATGGCGATCAGGAACAGGGCCGCTTTCCAATCGCGGAGCAGCTGCTTCAGATCCTTCAGGGCTAGGTCTAGGGTGCGCATGGTCATCTCCACGTAGCGCAAGCCTCCCGGCCTGTATGTTCGGAAACCGTGCTACGACCCGCGTCGGGCGGCGAAGCGGGCCAGAAAAGCAGGCAGTTGGCCGATATGTTCCAAAACGGCGTACCCGTCCGTCGGCGCATCTACGACCTCGTGTGCCCAGGTGACGTGGTAGGGGATGTGGACGGCGTGGCCGCCGATCTCAACGACGGGCAAGATGTCGGAGCGCAGGGAATTGCCGACCATCAGGAACCGTTGCGGTGCGATACCGTGCTCGGCCAGCAAAGAACGGTAGACCTCTGCGTTTTTGGTGCTGACGATTTCCACCCGCTCAAAATAAGGGGCCAACCCCGATTGGGCTAGCTTGCGTTCTTGGTCCAGCAGGTCGCCTTTGGTGATGAGCATCAACCGGTACGATTCGGATAGGGTGGCCACTACTTCGGCAACGCCGTCCAGCAATTGTACCGGTGTCTGAACCATCTTTTGGATCGTTTCCAGCAGTTGGCCGATATCGCCGCCCCCGATTCGGCCCTCGGTGAGGCGCACGGCGGTTTCCAACAGGGAGAGACCGAAGCTTTTGATCCCGTAGCCGTAGAGGGGCAGGTTCCGCATCTCGGTCTGGTAAAGGGCCTCTCGCGCTCGGTCGGCCCGGCCGTAGGCGGCCATGATCTCCACAAAGCGGTCCTGGGCGGCTCGGTAGAGCGGTTCGTTGAGCCACAACGTGTCGTCGGCGTCAAATGCGATCCAATCCAGCATAGTTTTTCCGCCCCCGGCAGTCCGAGATCGCGCCTATTGTAAAACAGAACTGCAGAAGAGTCAACGGCTGCCCCGCTCTTGGCCGGGTATCCTTCCCGGCGCAGGGCGACCGGGTCGCGCTTGAGGATGGCGCGGGCTGACCTGCAAAGCGGTGGCCAGATCGTTTATGGTGGGGGCTGCGCTCTGTTCCTCTGCCCGGTGCACAGGCGGCGTCGGCGGTCGGGCCGGGACGGCGGAAGTATTATAAGATCGCGGGCGGCGCAAATTGTTGAGGGGACGTGGCTACATGCGCGATTCTACCGAGATCGGGCATTCTGTCGCATATGCGCTCGGCAGTATTTATGTGGTCCAAACATGCGCCTGCGTTACCGCCTCCGCATGTTCTGGCGTTCCAATTTGCGCTGGCAATCAAGGCAATAGGTTGTCTCAGGCAGGATTTCCAATCGGGCCGGGGCAATGCGCCGGCCGCAACTTTCGCAGATACCGTATTTGCCTTTTTCGGCCAGCTTGATGGCCCGTTCCAGGGACTCTAGTTTGGTTTGCAGCCGTTGGACCAAAGCCCAGGTCTTTTCCCGTTCGTAGGCATCAATATCGGTCTCATCGGCGGAAGGCTCGGCCATGTTGCGCAGATCGGCTTGCAGATGCTCTAGGTCCTCCAACACCTCTTTGCGTGCCTGTTCCAAACGGGCGATCTCTTCTATCTGTGGACGGGTTGTCGTTCCCATGAAGGCTCCCCCTGTGCATGTGTGGTTTTTGGCGGAGCAGGACTATACCACACTTTCGGCGGGTAGTCAAACGACTCTGCACACCTGGCGAGGCACGCGAGGCAACCGCGGATGAATCGCTTTGCGTCTCCTAGACCTGCGGCCGGGCATCCGCCTATTCGTGCATTCGTGTATTCGCGCCCGCTTCGTGGACGGCCCGCTTGGCGGTCCTGGAGATCTGAACCGCAAAGGCGCAAAGGCCGCAAAGGGAAGGAGAAAAAGAAGACCTTCGCGCTCTTGGCGTCTTGGCGGTTCCAACCGCGATTTTCTCTGTAAGTTGGAACCTTGCGCCACCGGGCCGGGCGCATTCGTGCATTCGTGTATTCGCGTCCCATTCGTGGACGGCCCGCTTGGCGGTCCCGGAGATCTGAACCGCAAAGGCGCAAAGGCGCAAAGGGAAGGAGAAAAAGCAAGAAGACCTTCGCGCTCTTGGCGTCTTGGCGGTTCCAACCGCGATTTTCTCTGTAAGTTGGAACCTTGCGCCACCGGGCCGGGCGCATTCGTGCATTCGTGTATTCGCGCCCGCTTCGTGGACGGCCCACGAGAACCTCCCGCAGGTCCAACCGGACCGGAGGCCCGGCAACCTGCGGGAGGTTGAGTCGGGGGTTAATCCCCGCTTTCCATGAACATCCGCTTTTCTTTTTCCGGGAAGCGGGGCAGCACGGTGGCCCACACCGGCAGCACCGTCGTATCGCCTTCGCTCAGGTCGGCGGGGGCTTTGAGGGTCGGTCCTTTGCCGCTCGCCGCCGGGTAGATGGCCAAGGGCGTGCCCGGCTCGGCGTAGCGGCGGTCCACCAGGGCCAGCCCGATCTGGCGACCGCCTACCAGCGTGCAGCTGGTCACGCGGCCCACATATTTGCCCCGCTTGTTGACCACCGTCTCCCCATGCTCTCCACCGCGCAGGGCGCGCACGCCCGTCTCATCCACCTGGAAGCGGACCAGGGTCCGCTTGCTGCGGGCGGCCCGCTCCATCACCGCCCGCCGACCGATAAAGAAGGGTTTGTGGAACTTGACATATCCGGGGAACCCGGCTTCGTGGGGGATGATGTCCAGGGGGCCGGCCAGCTCATGGCCGTAGAGGGGCAACCCGGCTTCGATGCGGGTGCTATCGCGGGCGGCCAGACCGCAAGGCCGGACGCCAAAGGCGGCGCCCTTTTCCAACACCAGGTTCCAAAATTCGGCGGCCCGGTCGGGGTGGACGAAAATCTCGTATCCCCATTCCTCGCCGGTGTAGCCGGTGCGGGCGATGATCAGGTCCAGGCCGGAGAGCGTGACCTGGATGAGGTCGGTGCGGCGCACACGGGCCAGGGCATCCTGCACCCGCCGGTCGTCGGTCAGGCTTTGCAGTACCCGCAGGGAGGCGGGGCCTTGCAGGGCCAGATCCACCCGCCGGTCGGGGCCGCTGGCCGGGTCCTTCAGGTTGCGCAGGATGGCCTTGCCTGCGACGGTCATGGCCGGATTGTCCCGGTCAATGAGAACTTGTCCCTCGTTGACGGCGTTGAGCCAGGCCCAGTCCTTTTCGGCGTTGGCGGCATTGACCACCACCAGGTAGCGGTCCCGCGCCAGGCAGTAGACCATAATATCGTCAATGACATGCCCATCGGGGTCCAGCAGGTAGGAGTATTGCGACTGGCCGGGATCCAGCCAGTGGACATAATTGCTCGTCACCGTATCCAAAAAGGCGGTGGCGTGGGGGCCGGAGACCTCCAGGACGCCCATGTGGGCCACGTCAAAGAGGCCGGCGGCCCGGCGCACCGCTTCGTGCTCCACGCTGACGCCCTCGTACCAGACCGGCATTTCCCATCCGGCGAAGGGGATGATTTTGCGGGTCAGCTGCTTGTGCGTTTCGTAGAGGGGCGTGCGGCGCAGGGGGGCGTCCGTCGGCTCCTCCCAGACAAAGGCGGGGAGGTCCGCCGGGGGGCGCAGCTCGGCCAACGCCGCCTGGCCGACAAAGTAGGGCTTGGTCAGGTCAAAGAGCCGGGGCAGCCGCCCGTAGAGGGCCGGAGCCTCGCTGCCGGGGGTTAGGCCCTCGTCGGGCCGTTCGGCCACTTGCTGCCGGAAGGCGCGGGCCGTCTCCATCAGGTCCGCATCGGCGACGGGGGCCATATCCAGGTCCTCCACCACGACGGGGCCTTGCACCTTGCGCTCCACATCCTCGTCGTCAAAGAGGATGTAGCCATCGGATAGCCCTCGGAACCAGGCTTTGACCCGCTCGTGGGCCGGGCCGTGGGTGACGACGATATAGCGATCCCGTCCCCGCCCGTCGGGTTCCAGGCGCAGCAGGTGGATGTCGTCCAGGAGCTGCCCTCGGCGGTCCAGGAGCAGGGTGCGGGCCTGCCGTCCCGGTTCCAGGTCGGCCAGGTTGGCCGTGCCCACTTCCTGGAAAAAGGCTCTGGCCCGCCAGCCGCTCACCAGCAGCAGGCCCCGTTCCGGCGGCTCGGCTTCGTTGAGGAAAAAGTAATGGGGGTAGCCGCTGCCCAGGGAGTGGGTTTCGGCGGCGGTGCGGGCGGCCAACTCCGCCACATCCTTTTTGACCTCTTCCAGCAGGTCCAGGTCCAGCTTGCCGCGCGGCAACTCGCCGATGAGGCCGTCGTAGTGGAAGGGGTGGATGCCGCGCAGCAGGCGGTTGATGGCGTCGGCGATGGCGTCCATCTCTGCCGGCCCCATGCCCCGCTGGGTGACCCAGGGTGTGCCCAGGCGCACGCCGCTGGCCAGGGCGGTCAGCTCATCGCCGGGGATGGTGTTCTTGTTGGCGACCAGCCCGGCCAACTCCATGATGCGCACCGCCATTTCGCCGCGCAGCGGCTCGCCGGTGGGCGTTTCGATGGAGCGCAGGTCAATGAGCAGCAGGTGGGTATCGGTCCCGCCGTAGGCCAGGGCCAGCCCCCGCTTTTCCAGGGCGGCGGCCAGGGCCTGGGCGTTCTGGACGATGCGCTGCATCATCCGGCGGAAGGCGTCGCTGCGGGCGATCTGAAAGGCGACGGCCATGGCCGCGAATTTGTTGGTGTGGGGGCCGCCCTGGGCGCCGGGGAACACGGCCATGTCAATCTTGTTGGCGATCTCTTCATCGGTGGTCAGGATGACGGCGCCGCGCGGGCCGCACATGGTCTTGTGGGTGGTAAAGGTCACCACGTCGGCGATGCCCACCGGGTTGGGGTACACCCCGGCGGCGGCCATGCCCGCCGGGTGGGCGATGTCGGCCATGAGGTAGGCCCCGCAGGCGTCGGCGATCTGGCGGAACTTTTCCCAATCGGGTGCCCAGGGGTAGGAGGTGTACCCGGCGACGATGATGCGGGGCCGCTCGGCCATTGCCTGGTCCATGATGCGGTCGTAATCGAGACGCCCCCGGCGGTCTACGCCGTAGGAGACCACCCGGTAGCGGCGGCCCGAAATGTTGAATTCGCTGCCGTGGGTCAGGTGGCCGCCCTGAAAGAGGTCCATACCCATCAGGGTATCGCCCGCTTCCAGCAGGGCGTCATAGACGGACAGGTTGGCCGCCGCGCCGGAGAGGGGTTGTACGTTGACGTAAATATCCCCGGCGGCGGCCCGTTCGTTGGCAAAGAGGGCGGCGCAGCGGCGTTGGGCCAGGGTTTCCACAAAGTGGACGTAATCCGCGCCTTTGTAAAAGCGGCGGTCGGCGTAGCGGCGGTAGTAGGCCAGTTGGTGGCTCAGGTCCAGGATCAGGTCTTCGTCGTCGCGGGTCATGCGCAGGGGGGGGTAGCCTTCGGCATAGACGTTGTTGAACACGCTGCCCAGGGCCTGGCGCACGGGGGCCGGGGCGATGCTTTCCGAGGGGATGAGGATGATGCGCCGTGCCTGGCGCTCTTCTTCCAGGGCGATGATGCGGTGCAGGTCGGCGTCGGTTTGGGCCAGGTCCGCGCCGAAATACAGTTCATGGTAGTCTCTCATTGTCATCTCCTTTGAATCTTCCTGCAGGTTGGTTGATCGGATACTTGCTCTGTGGTCCTTCAAGCAAATTCATCCAACATCAAGACGGCCAGCAGAGGGGACAGTCGGGCCAAACCGCGGTCATTAGTCACCAAGAGCGTAGCGCCGCTTACCAACGCCGTGGCTGCCTGGATGGCGTCGGCGGGGCGCAGGCGGAAGCGGGCGCGCAGTTGCGCCGCCTGCCGGGCCACTTTGCGATTCACATCCACCAGGCGCAGGTTGGGAAAGTGAGCCAGGGCCGCCTCATACTGCTCCGCCGTTTCGGGCCGGTTCAGCTGCCAGGGGCGCACGGTCAGTTCCATCAGCGTCACGACCGACGTGCAGGCCGTCCAGCGCCCGGTTTCGACGCCTGCCAATAGCGTGCGGGTCAGGGGGAAATAGCGGGGGTGCTGTTCCAGGTGGTAGATGAACACGGCAGTATCCAGCCCCAGGTGGGTGTGATCGCTCAAGGCGGCGGTCAAGTCGGCCATGCGTCTCGCTCCTGTTGCAGGTAGGCATCGGTGTTTACGTCTTTCCAGATCTCCCGATGCAGTCCGGCCAAATAGTCAGTGTAACTGCCGGGCGGTTCGGGTGCAGCGGTCGCCTGCAACCGCCGTAGCATCTGTTCGTAGCGTTTATAATCCACCAGCACCACGATCGGCCGTCCGTGCTGGGTGATATAGACGGCGTCGCTTTCCTTGCGTGCTGCCTGGATCACGTCGCTGGTCTTGCGCCGCAGGTCGCTGACGGGTACGATTCTGACCGTCATGCTCGCCCTCCTTTTCATTGTCTGCAGTTACGCTTTTGGCATCATTTACGGTGTCATTGTAGCCGCAAAGGGGATTTTTGTCAACGGATCCACCGCCGGAACGCAGGGTAAGCACATCGGCGAAGAAAGGGTGCGGCATACCTTGCTTCTTGTTGTGATGGCCTGCGATGGGACGGCGGCTTTCCCCCGCGCAACGGCAAAATCAGGATGTCAGGTCGTTCACCTGGGCGTTCAGGGCGCGGAGCAGGTCCTGGGGGTCCAGTTCCAGGCCCATGTCGGGCCGCCCGGCGCTGATGATGGCCCGTTCCAGGTCCAACACGCCCCGGTCCAGGTAGGCGGGGATGTCGCTGCGGCGGTAGCCCAAGACCGAGACCGCACCCACCTGGTAGCCGGTCACGCGCTGCACGTCGCGGCGGTCGGCCATCTGCACGTTTTTGTCTCCCAACACTTTGCCTACCTTTTTCAGGCTGAGTTGCTTATCGCCGGGGATGACGACCAGGGCGAAGCTGCGGTCCGACTTTTGGACGATCATGGCCTTGACCACCCAGGCGACCGGCACGCCCAGGTCGCGGGCCACGCCTTCGGCGGTGAACTGTTTGGTCGCCTGGGGGCGGGGTTCGTAGGCGATACCCTTTTCTTCCAGAATACGCATGGGCAAGGTCTTGGCCGTAGATTTTTTCTTCTTTGCCATTTTTGTTGCTCCCACGTTGGAACCGCGAAGGCGCGGAGAACGAAGAAAAAGCTCTTGCGTGCTTGGCGTCTTGGCGGTTCAAAAGTAACTAGAGTGCCCCCTGGGGCGCAAAGATGACGCCGTCGGGGGCGCGGAGAAAGAGCACCGGCGTGGCCCATTCGCGCCGTTCCCAACCGAATTCCAGCATCAACGCTTCGCGGGCGCGGGAAACGGCCAGGTCCACCGGCTCCGGGCGGGCCAGGGTCTGGTAAAAGTCGCGGGCAAAGAGGTGGGCCGCTCTTTCGGAGGCCGTGAATTGCATGGCGACCACCGCTCCCAACCCGGCCCGGACCAGCGCGGGGCCGACGCCCAAAAAGGCCTCCTGCCGATCGGGGGTGCGTCCTGGGTCGGCGTCGCGGGCGGTCAGACAGGCGTTGAGCACCGCCAGGCGGACGCTATCGCTGCGCCGGAGAAGGACGCGCAGGGTGGAAGCATCAAGGAGGTGGGAGCGGCCCCTTTCGTTTTCCAGGATCAAGGCCCCGCCCCGATCCCGGACCATGCCGTGGCCGATGAAGTGCAGGATGTGGGGCCGGGTGTCGCGCAGGGCCTGGCGCAGGCTCTGGGGCCGGGCGTGGGGCAGGCTTTCGATGCGGACACGGCCCGCCCGCACCGGGGCGTCCAGGGCCTGGCGGATGGCGGCTTCTTCGGCCTGGGCGTTGAGATCGGGCTGATCGGTAGGCCGGGCGGTGACGATGAGCAGACGCAGGGGCGGCTCGACGACCAGGGGCGGCTTGCCCTGGGGCACGGCCAGGTAGCGGGTGATAAGGGCCTGACCGGTCAGGGCCGGGAATTCCTCCTGCCCGTCGTCGTAGAGCAGCTCCCAGGGCAGGGCCTGGAGGTCGGGCGTTTCGAACCACAGGCGCAGGCGTAGGCCGGTGCGGGTCGCGCCCCGGGCCTGGGCGTAGAGGTCGCGCAGGTTGTCGTGGAACAGGGCGCGGAACAGTTTGCGCCCGACGTCGGTCAGCAGGTCGCCGTCCACCAGGCCCGTCTCCAGGCGGAGCAGCCACTGGGTCAGTTCCTCGGCGGACCAGGTCCGGCGCAAAGGGGCGGTGGCATCGCCGGCCTGCTCGGTCTGGAGGGTGACGTAAGGACGACCGCCGGGGCCGGGGGCGACGCGGACCTCCACGTCGTCGTAGGCGGGTGGGGCGGGGTGCGGTCCGGGCGAGAGGGGATGGACCGGGGGCAAAGCCTCCACCGGGGGCCAACCCCATTGGGCGGCGTAGCGGTTGTAGACGTTGGGCCGCCGCCGGGCCACATAGGCGAGCAGTTCCTCCCACAAGAGCCGCGTGCGGCAAAAGGAAAACAGTTTGTCAATCAGGGCGTCCAGGCCGTCGCCGGAGGCAAAGCGGTAGCGCAGGGCGGCGAAATCGGGTTCCTCGACGATGCGGCGCAGGTCGGGGGCCTCCTCGAAGGCGGCCCGCAACAGGGTGCGCAGCCGGGCGTAGGGTGGGTTGTCGGCGTTGATGATCGGTTGGGCATCGGTTGCGGTTGGCATCTCATTGCTCCGAACGGGTACGAATAGGCGGTGGCACGGGTTCCCAGATTTTGCCGTTCTTTGGCGTTGCGGTTTACCAACGGTCGCGGTGGACGCGGGCCGGATCGAATTGGGTGCGGGCCTCTTTTTCTTCGGCGGGGTGGCCGATGGCCAGCAGGCTCAGGACGCCGATGTTGCGGGGGATGCCTAAAACGTCGCGGATGGCCTGTTCCCGCTCCGGGCGACCGTGGCAGCCGATCCACACCGCTCCCAAGCCCAAGGCGGCAGCGGCGATCAGGATGTTCTCCGTGGCCGCACTGCAATCCTGCACCCACCAGTCGGAGATGGCCGGGTCGCCGCAAACGGCGATGGCCAGCGCAGCGTGGGCGGTCATTTTGCCGTAAGGGTGGGCTGCGGCCAGGGCCTGCAAGGTAGTCCGCTCGGTGACGACGACAAAATGCCACGGCCGGCGGTTAGAGCCGGAGGGCGCGGCCATGCCTGCCTCCAGCAGGCTTTGGATGTCGGCCTCGTCGACCGGTTCATCGGTGTAGCGGCGGATGCTCCGTCGCGCAAAGATAATCGCCAGTCGGGGATCCATTGGACAAATCCTCTCTACCAATTTTTCCGGGCAATTATACCCGCAAGCCTTGTGTTCGTCAACCGTCTCTACGTGCTGTTCCGGATGCTCTTGCCCTACCCCTTTCACGATTTGACCGATACCTCCATTTCTGCTACAATGGGGATGAATATGCCCCCATCGTCTAGTGGTCTAGGACACCGCCCTTTCAAGGCGGCGACAGGGATTCGAATTCCCTTGGGGGCACACCATGTCGCCACCGAGCGTCAGCAGGTCGGCAAAGAAGGGTCCGGCCCCACGATTGGGGCCGGACCCTTCTATTTCGGTCCCCGGTCCGACGGAAATCCTGCCAAAAAGCAAGGCTTGCCGCTGCCGTTCCTGCCGCCCACCGTCGTGCAGACTGAACCGCCTCCGATGATTGCCGATCTGCGGGGAGGAAGGGAGCACCGATTTTACGAAATGCAGCTGCGTCTTGAGGACGAAATCGGTGCCCCTGCGGTGCGAATGGAACCTGCAATGCCCCGACCGTCAGGTTTCCGGGATCGCCTCCGGTTTGCCGGAGCGGGCCGAGCGGTAGAGAGCCGCCAGGGTCGCCACGTTGGCCCGACTCAGGTCCAAAGGGACGGGCAACGGTGCGCCCTCCCGGACGGCGGCGGTCAGGGCCTCCACCTCGCAGCGGTAGGGGTCCGGGCCGGGGTTGGGGAGTACCCGTTCTTCCTCTCCCTCGCGGCGGAGCACCAATCTGCTTTCTTCCGTCATCAGGAAGGGGCGTTCCAGGATCAGGGTTCCTTCTGTCCCCGTTACCGACGCTTCGACGTGAAACTGCTGGCGGAAGCCACAGCCAAAATGGGCCAGGATGCCGTTTTCGTAGCGCAAGAGGCCCACAAAGGAAGCATCCACCCCACCGGCGCTGAGGGTTTGCCAGCCGAACACCTCTTCCGGCTCGCCGACCATCCAGCGGATGAAGCTGACCGGGTAGCTGCCCACGTCCCACAGGGAGCCGCCGCCCAGTTCCGGCTTCCAGCGCACATCATGGAGGCGGTCCAGGAAAAAGGTAAAGGCCCCCCGCGCCATTGTGACCTGGCCGACGGCCCCCGCCTTGACCAGACGCTGCGCTTTTTGGAGCAGGGGGTGGTAGAGATACATGACCGCTTCGGCGACGACGACACCTGCCGCTTCGGCGGCGGCCATGATACGGTCCACCTCCTCCACGCTGAGGGCCAGCGGTTTTTCGCAGAGAACGTGCTTGCCCGCCTGGGCAGCCCGGATCGTCCAGTGGGCGTGCAGGCTGTTGGGCAGGGAGATGTACACGACGTCCACCTGGGGATCGGCCAGGAGGGCATCGTAGCTCCCCCAGGCGCGGGGGATCTCCCATTTCCGGGCGTATGCTTCGGCCCGCGCCCCGTCCCGGCTGGCGACGGCGACCGGTTCGGCCCCCTCCGCCGCACGGATGGCCGGGATGAGGCGACGGTTGATTCGGGCTGTGGAAAGTAATCCCCAACGCAAGGTCATGTTATGTCCCCCATAAAACCAGCCCCATTTCAAAGGGGTTGCCCAGATCTTCATGATGGGGCAGGATGCGGACGGCGTAGCCGTGCAATCCGCTCCGCTTACAGGAAAGGGCACCGGCAAAGATGTAGGTTCCGCCGCCCTTTGACTGGGCGATGAGGGTGGGCAAAGCCCGCCCTTCGGCGATCTGCCCTTCGGCGTTCAGCGGCCCGTAGTAAAGCTCCACCGAAACATCGGTGGGCTTGAGTTCGCCCAGGTAGATCTGGGCCAACACCCGCAGGTGATCGCCCACTTTGAGCAATTGCTGCTCCCCCCCATCCTCCGACCAGATGCGCTCAATGCGGATCTGGGGCCATTGCCGACGCACCTGCTCTTTCCAGGCGGCCAATGCTTTGGCCCGTTCCCAGTCGTCTTGGCTCAGGCGTTGGACGCGCTTCCCCGCAGGCAGGTAGCACCGCTCCGCATACTCGCGCACCATGCGGTTGGTGTTGAACACCCCGGCATGTTGGCACATGGCCGCCTTCATCTTGGCGATCCAGCCCCGGGGTAGCCCATCGCGCCCCCGCTCGTAAAAGAGGGGGATGACCTCCTTTTCCAGCAGGTCGTACAGGGCACTGGATTCCACCTGGTCCTGGTAATCGGCCTCGTGCTCCTCATATTCTTCGCCGTGGCCGATGGCCCAGCCGGTTTCCGGGCTGTAGCCTTCGGCCCACCAGCCGTCGAGGATGCTCAGGTTGAGGGCGCCGTTGAGGGCTGCTTTCATGCCGCTGGTCCCGCTGGCTTCGTGGGGGCGGCGGGGGGTGTTCAACCAGACATCCACTCCCTGGACCAGGTAGCGGGCGACGGCCATGTCGTAATCTTCAATAAAGACGATGCGGTGGCGCAGGCGAGGGTCGCGGGCGTGGTGGATGATCTGGCGGATCATCTCCTTGCCGGGGTTGTCGCGGGGATGGGCCTTACCGGCGAAGATGATCTGGACCGGTCGTTCCTTGTCGCTCAGGATGCGAACCAGCCGCTCCACGTCGCGGAAGAGGAGGGTGCTGCGCTTATAGGTGGCGAAGCGACGGGCAAAGCCGATGGTCAACGCCTCCGGGTCCAGGACCTCTTCGGCTTGGCGGATCAGGGCCGGGCTGCTGCCCCGCTGCTCCAGCTGGCGGCGCAACCGCTGCCGGGCGAAGCTGACCAGCCGCTCGCGGCGGCGTTCGTGGGTGCGCCAAAGCTCCTCGTCGGGGATGCGGGCCACCCGTTGCCAGATGCTCTCATCGGCGGGCCGCTCCACCCAGCGCGGGCCGAGGTAGCGGTCAAACAGGTCGGCCATGTCGCGGGAGATCCAGGAACGGGGGTGGATGCCGTTGGTGATGGCCAAGATGGGCACTTCGTCCACGGGGACCTGGGGCCAGACTTCCTGCCACATCTCCCGTGAAACGCGGGCGTGGAGCTTGCTGACGCCGTTGGTTTTGTAAGCCAGGCGCATGGCCAGGATGGCCATGCAAAAGTAGCCGTTGGGATCGTCGGGGTTGACGCGGCCCAGGCCCAAGAACTCGTGGCGGGAAAGGCCCAGCCGGGGGTAGTAGTGGCTGAAGTAGCGGTCCACCAGGTCGGGGGGGAACCAGTCAATGCCCGCCGGGACGGGGGTGTGGGTGGTGAACACCTGTCCGGCGGTTGCCGCTTCGCGGGCCTGGGCAAAGGTCAGGCCCTCTTTTTCCATCAGCAGGCGGATCCGTTCCAGGGCCAAAAAGGCGGAATGGCCCTCGTTCATGTGACAGACGGTAGGCCGTTGCCCCAGGGCTTCCAGGGCGCGGATACCGCCGATGCCCAAGATGATTTCCTGCTTGATGCGCATTTCGTCGTCGCCGCCGTATAGCTGATCGGTGATGTCCCGGTCGGCGGGCTGGTTGTCTTCAATGTTGGTATCGAGCAGGTAGAGGGGGACGCGGCCCACCTGGGCACGCCAGACCTGGGCCTGGACGGTGCGCCCCGGAAATTCAACGGCGATGCGCAGCGGTGCGCCGCTGGGCGTCCGCTCCAGGATGAGGGGCAGGTTGTAAAAGTCGTTTTCGGGGTATGATTCTTGCTGCCAGCCGTCGGGGTTGAGGTATTGGCGAAAGTACCCCTGTTGGTAGAGCAGCCCGACGCCGACAAAGGGCAGTCCCAAGTCGCTGGCCGATTTGAGGTGGTCCCCGGCCAAGATGCCCAGGCCCCCGGCATAGATGCTCAGGCTTTCGGTCAGCCCGAATTCGGCGGAAAAGTAGGCGATGCGGATGTCATCGCCGTGCGCTTTTGGATACCAACCGCCGGGGTCCTCCATGTACTGCCGGAAATCGTTGTACACCCGCTCCAGGTGGGCCAAGAAACCGTCGTCTTCGGCCATCTGCTCCAACCGCTCCTGGCGGATGGAGCCGAGCATCAGGACGGGGTTGTGGCCGCTCTCTTCCCACAGATCGCGGTCCAATCGTCGGAATAGCTCTATGGCCTCATGGTTCCAACTCCACCACAGGTTGTGGGCCAGCTCCCGCAGCCGCTCCAGCTTGGGTGGCAGTGCGGGGATGACGCGAAAGGTATGGCTTGGGCGCATCTCCGTTCCCCCCTTGTTTTCCGATGCTAGACTTTGGACGGCAATTGCCCTCCCGTAGGCCGAGCCGCAGGTGCGCCGCAGCCGGAAACAAGGCCATCTGCGAGCCTGTGCTACGACCTGCGGGAGGGCCGCAGTCCCCATGGGTCGGGGCGTTCCCGCCGCTCTCCAAGCGGCTATTTTACCGCAGAATGGGCAAAAGGGGAAATCGGCCCGACACAGACTTTACTGCCCAAACCGTTCGGCCAGGATGTCGGCCAGGGTCGGTTGGCCGATGACTTGCAATTCGTAGCGCACCCGGTCGGCGGGGTGTCGGATGCGGACTACGCGCCGCAGGTCAATGGGTGTGCCGACGATGACCAGGTCGCAAGGGGTGGCGTTGATGGTTTCTTCCAGTTCGCGGATCTGCTCCGCGCCGTAGCCCATGGCCGGCAGGACGGCCCCGGTGTTGGGGTACTTTTTGTAGGTGTCGGCAATGGAGCCGACGGCATAGGGGCGTGGGTCCACGATCTCGGCGGCGCCGAACCGTTGGGCTGCGACATAGCCCGCGCCGTAGGCCATTTCGCCGTGGGTCAGGGTGGGACCGTCCTCTACGACCAGCACCCGTTTGCCGACGATGGCCGCCGCATCCTCTACAAAGATGGGGGAAGCCGCCTCAACGATGAGGGCGTTGGGGTTGACGGAGCGGACGTTCTCCCGCACTTGGGAGACTCCGGCCAGGTCGGCGGTGTCAATTTTGTTGATGACTACCACATCGGCAGACCACAGGTTGCTCTCGCCGGGGTAATAGGTCAGTTCGTGACCGGGGCGGTGCGGGTCGGCAACGGTGATGAGCAGGTCCGGCTTGTAGAAGGGCAGGTCGTTGTTGCCGCCATCCCAAACGACGATGTCGGCCTCCTGTTCGGCCTGACGCAGGATGGCTTCGTAATCCACCCCGGCATAGACCACGACGCCCCGGTCAATGTGCGGCTCGTACTCCTCCCGCTCCTCAATGGTACACTCGTAGCGGTCCAGGTCGTCGTAGGTGGCAAAACGCTGGACCTTTTGGGCTACCAAGTTGCCGTAGGGCATGGGGTGACGGACCACGACGACCTTGTGGCCCAACGCCTGCAAGGTATCGCACACGTGGCGCGTGGTCTGGCTCTTGCCGCAGCCGGTCCGCACGGCGCAGACGGCGACCACCGGCTTGCTGCTTTCCAGCATGGTGTGGCGGGCGCCCATCAGGCGGAAATCGGCTCCGGCGGCCAACACCTGCGATGCTTTGTGCATGACGTATTCGTGGGAGACATCCGAGTAGGAAAAGACGACCTGGCTGATGCGGTGTTTTTTGATCAGGTCCACCAGTTCTTCTTCGGGGTAGATAGGGATACCCTCCGGGTACAGGTCCCCGGCCAATTCGGGCGGGTAAAGCCGCCCCTCAATGTTGGGGATTTGGGTCGCGGTGAAGGCAATGACCTCGTACCGCTTGCGGTCGCGGAAAAAGGTGTTAAAGTTGTGAAAGTCGCGCCCCGCAGCACCCATGATCAGTACGCGAATTCGTCGTGCCATTTTTGATTCCTCCTTTGAACCGTTTTTTGACTTTGCAAGTCTCCGGCCTGCGCTACGCCGCTTTCACCCTTCCGCGGGTCGGCGGGCCGGAGGCCCTTTGAACCTGCGCGGGGTCTCTACTGCTTCTCACGCAACGACATGCTGCCCGGAGCTCGGTCTAGGCGTTGCCGTCCGACCGATTCGGGCCGCAGCAGATGTCGGGCTTGCGGGAAATAGGCGTTGTCTACCTTAAGCGTATGATGCGGGTCGCGTGGGGGTCACGCGCCCTCTTGTAGCGATCTCATCAGACAACCGGTGGAGCCGAACCGTAGTCGGCGCAAGACCGGTTCTCAGGTTTCAGGCAAGTTTCGCCAATAGGACGCCGATCTCGTAGAGGATGATCAGCGGCCCCATGACCAGGGCCATGTTGAGCGGGTCCACCGTGGGCGTGATGACGGCGGCCAGGACGGCAATGGCCACGATGGCGTATTTGCGGTTGCGGCTCAGCATGGCGGCGTCAATGACGCCTGCTTTAGCCAAGAAATAGACGAAAAGCGGCAGCTCAAAGGCGACGCCGATCCAAAAAAGCAGGGCCGTGACGAAGGACAAATAGTCACCGACGGTCCATTGTTGCTCAATGAGATCGGCCATGAATGCCTGCAAAAAGCCGATGGACGCCGGGAGCATGATGAAATAGGCAAAGGCGACACCGGCCAGAAAGCAGACGGTTGCCCCCGGCACGAGGAACGCCAGGTAACGTTTTTCTTTGCGTGTCAGGCCCGGCAGGACAAAGCGGGCGATTTGGTAAACGATAACAGGCATGGCCAAGACGATGCCGCTGAGCAAGGAGACCTTCATGTAGTTGCCGATGGTCTCCGTCGGTTTCAAAGCCTGGAGCTTGGCATCGCCCAGGGGAACCATCAGCAGCTCAAAGACCTGGCGGGCAAAAATGAAGCTAACCCCCGTAGTGATGAACAGGGCAATGGAGGCCCGGATCAGGCGGGTGCGCAGCTCCCGGAGGTGCTCGATGAGGGGCATGGTTGCCAATTCGTCGGCGGAAGCGTTGTCGGGTTCCTCCGCCACAGGTTCGGCAGGAGCCGGGGCCGGATCACTCATGGTTCCTCCGAGGGGGCATCGGTCGTTTCGGAAGGTTGCAAAGCGTCGTGGGCATTCCCCGCCGCCGTCGGCTCTGTGCCGCTCCGAGCCGCTTGGAAGATCTCCTTTTCAACCTGGCGGATGCTATCGGCCACGTCCTGCAGCTCGTTTTGGACCTGATCCAGTTCGGCGGCCTTGACGACCGTTTCAACCATCTCCTGGGGGATGGATCGGACCGCTTCGACCGACTCGCGCAGCTCGGCGGTGCTCTGCTGGATGGCGGCCAGTTCCGGGCCGAGGTCGCGGGTCAGGTTCTCGTATGCCTTGCGCACGTCGCGCAGGAGCTTTGCCAACTGACGGCTGAACTCCGGTAGCCTTTCCGGACCGAGAACCAGAATGGCAAGGAGAAGGATCAAGACCAGTTCGGTGATGCCGACGTTACTAAAGATGTTCATCGTCCGATCCGTGGCCGTTCTTTGGCAACCAGCGAACCCAAGACGCCGTTGACAAAGCGGCTGGAGCTATCGCTGCCGAACTGTTTGCCCAGCTCCACCGCTTCGTTGATGGCTACCTTGATCGGCGTATCGGGATGGTACAGGATTTCGGCAATGGCGATGCGCAGAATGTTGCGGTCAATGACGGCGATCTGGTCTACGGGCCATTCGGGGGCGTAACGGGCGATCAGGGCATCTATTTCGGATCGGTGGCGGAGTACGGTATCAAACAGATCGCGGGCGAATTCGGCCCCCGCCTCCGGCAGGTCCAACTCCAAGAGGCGCAGCTCAAGTACCTGAAACGGCTTGTGGTTGGAACAATCTATTTCAAACAAGGCCTGCAGCACGGCGATACGTGCTCGGTGGCGCACTTTCATCTGACTATCCGAACCGTTTCCATTCCGGCAATGACCGCCGCCCTTCCCGGCGCGCGCAGGTTGAAACCGCTTTGGGCACACTCGCGGAGGCCGGCTTGCCCTCTCATCCACCACCCGGACCGCCCGCAGCGGTCCACAGGGGAGAAGACGAAGGCAAAACCCGGTTTTCATCCCCGACGGTGTGCCGGAGACCGGTCCGCTTCCTCGGCGATGGGAATCCGGGTGGCAACATCTTCTATGTGGACGTTGACCTCGCGCACCGACATTCCCACGATGTCCTCAATGGCTCGCGTCACATCGCTTTGCAACCGGCGTCCCATCTGGAGCAGGTCCACACCCCGTTCGGCGATAAGGTACACATCCACGGCGACGGTGTGATCCACTACGTTGACCTCAACGCCCCGTCCGATGGTGTGCAACCCCAGCAGGTGTTTGACGCCGGGGACGTGATCGCACAGCCGGGCCACGCCGGGCGTGGCAATGGCCGTTTTCTGCACAATCGTCACCAGGACGTTGGGGGCGATGGTCACTTTGCCCAGTTTCTCTTCCACAGGTTCCCCCTCCAGCAAGACCTTCCCCGCAGCCGGCCGAGCGACTACTCGGACTTGAGTCTCTGCATTTTTCGCCGCGAAGGCATGTTTTACAGAGCCAGGCCGCCGTCCACGGCCAAGACCTGGCCGGTGATGAAGCCTGCCTCATCGGAGGCCAGGAAGGCAACGGCAGCGGCCATGTCCTCCGGTGTGCCGGTACGGCCCAAGGGCGTGAATTCAACGGCCCTTTGCACCAATTCCTCCGGCAAGGAGGCGGTCAGGTCGGTGGGAACCAGGCCGGGGGCGACGGCGTTGCAGGTGATCCCCCGGCTGCCCAGCTCTTTGGCCACCGTTTTGGTCAAGCCGATGAGGCCCGCCTTGGCCGATGCGTAGTTGGCCTGTCCGGCATTGCCGCTGATGCCCGCCACGGAGGTAATGTTGACGATGCGTCCGTATCGCTGGCGCATCATCTGCCGGGCGACGGCTTTGATGCAGTTGAAAGCACCTTTCAGGTTGGTGTCAATGACCAGGTCCCAATCCTCCTCGCTCATGCGCATAATGAGCATGTCGCGGGTGGTCCCGGCGTTGTTGACCAGAATGTCCACCCGGCCGAATTCCTTTTTGGCAGCATTGATGAGGGCCTGGGCTTGGGCCGGATCGCGCACATCGGCCTGGACGGCAATGGCCCGACCGCCGTCGGCCCGGATCTGCTCAACTACCTCGTTGGCGGCGGCCTCGTTGCTGTGATAGTTGACGACGACGGCAGCTCCTTCGGCGGCCAGGCGCAAGGCAATGGCCCGGCCAATGCCCCGCGAGCTACCGGTGACGACGGCGACTTTGTCGGTAAAGTCCATGGTATTTGTCCCCTCCAACTCCTAGAGTGGCAATTTCCAACATATCCCGGTGCGGGGTGGGTGCACCCGCCGGATCCACGTAACCGGGACGATGTATACGCCCGCGCCGAGCCAACGGAGGATGATGATCGGATTATGCCTCCAGCAATTGCACGCTCTCTACATTCCCCACGCTGACCGCCGTCACGCTGCGGTCAATGCGTTTGACCAGTTTGCTCAGTACGTCTTTGGGGCCGATCTCAACGAAGCGGGTGACACCCTGTTCAATCATGTATTGCACCGATGCGGTCCAGCGCACCGGCCAGGTGAGCTGGCCGGAGAGTTCGTCACGGATCTCGGCCACGCTGAGCAGTGGCTGGGCACTGATGTTGGCGACAACCGGTATCTCCGGCAGCCGGAAGGGGGTATCGTGAACGACGGCCCGGTACTCTTCCACCACGGAGGCCATCAGGGGCGAATGAGCGGCGATGCTCACCGCCAAAGGGATGATCCGCCGCCCGCCTCGCTCTTTGAGCAAGGCGATGGCCCGCTCCAACGCTTCCTTGTCGCCCGAAATGACTACCTGCCCCGGCGAGTTGTAGTTGGCAACGGTGACCTCCTTACCGGTCTGCTCGGTCGCTTCCTTGCAAGCCTGCTCCACCACGGCATCTTCCATTTTGAGGACGGCAGCCATGCCGCCGGGGCTGCGTTCCCCGGCCAGTTTCATCAGTCGCCCACGCTCTCGCACCAGGCGCAGGCCATCTTCAAAGCTCATGGCCCCGGCAGCGGCCAGGGCGGTCAGTTCGCCCAGGCTGTGCCCGGCGACCAGGGCCGGGGTGGGCTTGCGGCCTTCTTCCTCCATCGCCTGCAGCACGGCCAGGCTGGTGACAAAGAGGGCCGGCTGGGTGTTGATGGTGTCGTTCAGTTCCTCTGCCGGGCCTTCAAAGCAAAGGGTTGCCAGATCAAAGCCCAGGATGTCGTTGGCCCGGTCGTAAAGCTGCCGGACGGCAGGGTAGGCGGCGGCCAGATCACGGCCCATCCCCACTTCTTGCGAGCCTTGCCCCGGAAACAACCATGCGGTCTTGCCCATTTCTCCTCCTTCCATCGGCAAAAGAAGGGCCGTGTGCCTATCGGCCGGACACGACCCGTGGATCCTCTATGCTGGCGGTTGCTTGTGCTGACAGCCCATGGGCTACTCTTCTTCAACGGCAATGACTTCAATGCCCTTGTAATGGCCACACGATGGACAGACCCGGTGTGGCGGGCGCAGTTCATGGCACTTGGGGCAAGGGACTAGGTTCTGCGCTTTGAGGGCATGATGGCTGCGTCGTTTGCCTTTGCGGCTCTTGCCCAATTTCCGTTTCGGTAGTGCTCCCACGATTCGTTACTCCTCTCGTTCAGAATTTGTCTCGATTAGTGCTTGCAATGCCGCCCAACGGGGGTCAATGTCTTCATCATCGCAGGTACATTCGCCCAGGTTACGGTTGCCCCCGCAGCGAGGGCATAGCCCGGCGCAATCGGGCTTGCACAGCGTCTGCATCGGGATCGCCAGCAAGAGGTCTTGGCGGATGACTTCGTGCAGGTCAAGGATATGGTGTTCATCAATCTGCAACGCTTCATCCCAGTTTTCTTCCGGCATCTCGTCCAGGGATGCTTCGGCAAAGGGGACCGCCGGATAGAATTCCTCCTCCAGGGTGATTTCTATTTCGGTGTTGCACAGCTCCAGGCAACGACGGCATTGGGCCACCAACGTCGTTCGCAATGTGCCTGTGACCAGGATGCCCTGCGTGGTGCGCATCAAGGTAACCGTGCCGGAGAGGGGGCGCAACGGCTCAATCTCCGGATCCAGGTCGCCGATCTCGGCCTCCAGGTCGTACACCCGCTGTGCCCCTGTCGGCCCCATGAGCAGTTGGGCAACGTTGTAGCGCATCTCTATTCTACCGAGACCCCCTACCGTTGGGCTGCCCAATTATAGGGCAGAGTCTTTTTGGTGTCAAAATGGCAGGGTCAATGCGCAGGGCGTGCCGCGCATCACGTTTCCTCTTCCTCGGCAGGGGATAGGGCCGCGAGGCCGTTGCGCACCGTGGTCAACAGAGCCGCGATCTGTTGCTCCAAATCCTCAATCTGGTTGTCCAGGCTGAGGAGCACCTGGCGGGCGTATTCATCGGCTTCGGCTTTGAGGATGGCTGCCTCCCGCTGCGCCCGTTCAATGATGGTCTGCTCGCGTTGGGCGGCAGCCCGCATGATTTCATGTTCGTCCACCAGCTTATTGGCATCCTCTTGGGCCAACCGGACAATGCGTTCGGCCTCCTCCTCCGCCTGGGCGATGATGCGGTCGCGCTCTTGTTGGATCCGCTCCGCCTGTTTGATCTCCTGGGGAATGGCCGTCCGCATTTGATCAATGACATCCAGGAAATCATCCTCGTTAATGACCACAAATGCGCTCAGGGGCATCCGCCAGCTTTCGTTGAGCAATCGTTCCAGCCGGTCGATCAGATGATAGATGCTGCTCAATGCTTGCTCCTCCTTTCTCAGATAGCAGGCCGTCCGCTCTGTGCCCTTCGTCTCTGATTTTGAACTGTCAAGACGACAAGCTTTTTCTTTACTCTCTTGCCCGGTTTCAATCTCGCAACGAAACAAGCCGGACGTTGGAATCGTTCCGGATCTGGAACTTATCCCGCAGGGCCTGGGCCACATGGGGCGGAACCATTCCTTCTATACACCCGCCCAGCATGGCGATCTCTTTGACGATGCTGGAGCTGAGAAAAGCGTACTCCTGGTCGGTCATCAGACAGACGAATTCAATCCCCGGTGCCAGTTTTTTGTTGGTCAAGGCCATCTGGAATTCCAACTCAAAATCGGAGATCACCCGCAAACCCCGCACGATGGCTTGTGCTCCGATCTGCCGGGCAAAGTCTACGGTCAGCCGGTGATAGGTTGCGATCCGGATGTTGGGCACGTGGGCCAGGGCTGTTTCCAACATGGCCTTGCGCTCCTCGGTAGTGAAGAGCAGGTTTTTCATGGGCCGGGCATAGATGGCCACGGTCAGATGCTCGAACAGGCGGGCTGCCCGTGTCGCGATGTCAATGTGGCCGTTGTGTACCGGATCAAATGTGCCTGGATAGATCGCAGATGACATGATTCCTCCTGGCCGTTGGGATCTTCTGCTCAGGCAAAGTAAGATGGGCTGAGGGCGATGAGCAGCTGTCCGCCGTAGTAGAGGTAGAGGCTGAGGCGGCTCCAGCGGAAAGGCAGACGAAAGCGGTCTACGGCCAGCATGACATCGGAAAGCATAAAGAGAACGGCCCCCACGCTCAAGAGCCGAGCTTGCGTGGGGGTAAATGTGTTCCCGAACAAGGTGGAAAAGGCACGGTTTACCATCAGCAAGATGATGACGATGTAAAGGATCACGGGGCCTTGCATTGATCCCAAACCGGGCCGCAGGTAGAAAAAGAGTGCTGCGCCGATTGAGAAAAGAACGGCTCCAACGATCAGGTCTTGGAGGTAGAAGCCGTTGTAAACGGTCAGCACGACGGCGTAGGCGACGTGGGCCGATAAAAAGAGGACCAAGCCGGTGAGAAAAGCCCGCTCCGACTTGAACATCAAGGCTATGTCACCACCCAGAGAGAGGAGCAGCCCCAGCCCGATCCCCCAGGTGAACATGGGACGCACACCCGGCGCCAAGAAGGACAGCATGGCAACCAGGATGACAAGCAGCGTAGAGATGGGTTTGAAAAAGTAAACCTGTTTCTGTTCTTGCCGTAGCTCGGCTCGGATGAGCAAGGTGACGGTGATGATTAGGAACGGAATTGGGATCAATTGGCTCATCGTCTGCTCCTTCGCTGCCAGATTGCCCAAGCATTATAGCACAGTCGGGTAGTTGAGGCAAACGAAGGAAACAGGGGCTTTTTGAATTTTGAAAAAGAGGTGCACCTTCAAGTGCCCCGTTGAGTCTTGAGAATGAGCTTTCCGCCGCACCGACACCCGGCCTTGTCGCCTCCGATTTTTGTCCCCCCTCTGGTCCTATGCTATACTGTGAACGGTTGCACAAGATGACCGGGCCAACGGCGGCTTGGGCGATGCGGTCAATGACGCCCTGCCCAGCCGGGGCGTCGTGCGTTTACTCGGAAACGGTCGGTGAGGTGGGATGGACGAACGGAACGGCCAAGGGACAAAAGATGACGCCGGAAGCGGCGCGACAAGCGCAGGAAGTGAAAAGGTAGGGAGAGAATCACCATGTATACCGTCCCTTTTGACAAAGGCGAACTGACTTTTGACCTGCCCCCCGGCTGGCGGGGCAGCGTCGTCGAATCCAAGAGCGTGCCGCCCATCGAAGACGTTCCGGCGGCGGTGGCCGAAGCCCTGGCCCGACCGGTCAACTCGCCGCCGCCGGGCCAACTGGCCCGCCCCGGCGACAAAGTGTGCATCGTTTTCACCGACATCACCCGCGCCAGCCCCGACTATTTGCTGGTTCCGCCCATCCTGGCCGAACTGGAAGCGGCAGGCGTCCGCGACGAGGACATCACCCTCCTGTGCGGGATCGGGATGCACCGGCCCAGCACGCCGGAGGAAAAGGTGGCCAAGCTGGGTCGGGCCGTGGTGGAGCGCTACCGGGTGATTGACAACGAACCGCAGAACCCGGCAGCGTTGGTAGACCTGGGCACGACCGAGAGCGGCATCCCCCTTTCCGTCCACAAGGCGGCCTACGAAGCCGACCTGCTCATCGCCACCGGCGTCGTCGAGCCGCACCAGTACGCCGGCTATTCCGGCGGGCGCAAGACGCTGGCCGTGGGCGCGGCGGGGGAAAAGATGATCGCCTACACCCACGGCCCGCAGATGGTGGACCATCCCGGCACGCGGCTGGGCCGCATAGGAGGCAACCCCTTCCACGAGGCGATCAGCGAGGCGGCGCGGCGGGCGGGCCTGCGTTTCATCGTCAACGTCGTCCAAGACGATCAGAAGCGGGTGGTGTACGTCCGCGCGGGGGAGCCGGAGGCGACCTTCCGCGACCTGGTGGCCTTTGCCAAAAGGCTCTACGAGGTCCCCGTGCCCCGACAATACGATGTAGCCATCGCCGGGGTCGGGTTTCCCAAAGACGCCAATCTCTACCAGGCCAGCCGGGCGGCCAGCTACCTCTTTTTTGCCCCCACACCGGTAGTCAAGCCGGGGGGCTTTTTCATCGTCCCGGCACCCTGCGGCGAGGGCGCGGGCGAGGGGGTAGGTGAGCAGCGGTTCCTCAAAGCCATGCAGGACGCGCCCGACGTACACTTTATCCTGGAAGATGCCCGCAAGAACGGCTACCCGCCCGGCCAACAGCGGGCTTTTGTCATGGCCAAAGTGCTGGAGCAGAACGAGGTCATCATCGTCGGGGCGCAGGACCCGGACCTGATCCGCTCGGCCAAGTTCCAGGCCGCGCCGACGATGAAAGATGCCTTTGCGATGGTGAGCGCGAAATTGGGCCGGGATGACCTGGATGTGCTGATCGTGCCTCACGCGCTGCTGACACTGCCCATCGTGCAGGAGGAGTGATGCCGACCATCCGCGAGATCGTGAGCGGCTATGAGGCTGTGAACGCTTGGGAGCGCCAGGAGCGACGCGCCCGACTGGCCCGGCTGACACTCGAAAGCAGCATCCGCCGGTACCTGGAGATGTGGGACCTGGCGCGGCGGATCGCCCCGGAAGCCGAAGCACTTTTTTGGGAACGGCGGTTGGCCCACTACCAAACCCTGCATCGCAAAAGAGAAAAGGCTATACAGGTGATGGGACGTGTCGGCCAAGACTGAAGCACTGCGAAACCTAAAGTCCTTTTTCGAGGAGCACGGCATTGCCTACATGGTAATCGGCGGTCTGGCGAACGCGGTGTGGGGAGAGCCACGATTTACCTACGACGCCGACCTGAAGGTTGCCCTGCGTGGGTTGAGTATCGCCGAGTTCGCCAAGTTGGTCGGCGAACGTTTCGAGTTTCGCCGGGACGACGCGATTCGCTTTGCCCAGCAAACCTATGTGCTACTGATTCAAGTGGATGAAGTGCCGGCCGATCTGAGCATCGGGGTGCTTCCTTACGAGATCCAGGCCATTGAGCGTGCTCGGGAAATAGACATAGAGGGCGTTCGCCTGCCGGTCTGTACGGCGGAGGACCTGATCATCCACAAAGCCATCTCGGAGCGGGAAAAAGACTGGCTGGACATTGAAGGTATTTTGCTCCGGCAGCGAGACAAATTGGATCAAAAGTATATCCTGGGTTGGCTGAAGCAGTTTGCCGAAGCGTTGGAACGCCCGGAGATATTGGTGCGCTACCGGGAGATACAAGCCGCAGAACCGGATCTTGAATAGAGGTTGAACCGATGGAACAGGATTCAAAATCACCCTGGGAGGGCTTTGAAGGCCCGACTACGGAGGACGTTGCCTATTGCATCCGCTGCGGGCTGTGCCTTTCGGTCTGCCCGACCTACAAGGCTAGCCTGCGCGAGACCGAATCGCCGCGGGCGCGGGTGGCCCTGGTGGCCAAAGCCATCGAGGGCGAGTTGGAAATCACCCGCAACTTCAAAGATCACATGTACCGCTGCCTGGATTGCCTGGCCTGCAACCACATCTGCCCCGTGGGCATCAAACCGGCCGACATCTGTCTGGAGGCCCGTTACGCCATTGAGCAAAGCCAACCGACGCCGCCTCTCAAGCCAATCCTCTTCCGGGGTGTCTTCCCGCGAACCGGCGTGCTGGAACTGCTCACCAAGCCGGTGGCCTTCTATGAGCGCAGCGGCTTGCGCAAGGTGGCAAACGCCCTGGGCCTCACCAAACTGTTGCCGTCGCAGCTGCGCGATATGGAGCGGATGCTGCCCAACCACATTCCCCTGCGCGGCACGCGCCATACCTTGCCCGATGTGGTGGAAGCGCGGGGCGAACGTCGCGCCCACGTCGCCTTTTTCCTGGGCTGCGTCGAAGGGGCCATGATGGGCGACGGCGCCAACGCCACCGTCGAAGTCCTGGCCGAGAACGGCTGCGACGTGGTCATCCCCAAAAATGTCAAGTGCTGCGGGATGCCCCTGGTGGGCTATGGCTTCAAAGACGGGGCGCGGGACCTGGCCCGCCACAACATTGACCTGCTGCTGGAGTTGAACGTGGACGCCATCGTCACCGACTGCGCCACCTGCGGCTCGTCGCTCAAAGAGTATCCCCACTGGCTGAAGGATGATCCCGATTATGCCGAGCGGGCCGAAACATTTGCGGCCAAGGTGCGGGACATCAGCGAATTCCTGGCCGAACTGGGTATCCGCCCGCCCAAAGGCAAGGTGGACGCCCGCGTGACCTACCATGACCCCTGCCACCTGTGCCGTGCCCAGGGCATCCGCGAGCAGCCGCGGGAGATGCTCCGTGCCGCCGGGGTTGAGCTGGTGGAGATGGAAGGCGCGGACACCTGCTGCGGCTCGGCAGGCACCCAACTCATCACCCACTATCACACCTCCGTCGCCATCCTGGACCGCAAAATGGAGTATGTCGCTGCCACCGACGCCGAGATGATCGCCAGCGGCTGCCCCGGCTGCCAAATGCAGCTGAACCTGGGCGTCAAGCGACGCGGGCTGGAAATGAAGGTGCTGCACCCCAGTCAGCTGCTGGCCCAGGCGTATCGGGGTGAAAAGGATTGACGTGACCGGATCGCTCCTTATTGGCGTTGCACAAGCCAGGGGCTTGCGATTGTCGGAAGTCGGCCCTCGGCCCACCGCCGGGGGCGAAAATCCCGACGCGAATGGACTTTGAGAGAGCCGATGCAAAGCGAGATTGCCGACCAACATTACCCGATCTCCCAATGGGAGGTCTATTCCCGTGACACCGCCCCCGAGATTGAGCGGCGGCGGCTGGCTATGGCGCGGCGCACACCGGCCTGGCGCAAATTCCAGATGGCTATCGAAATGTCCCAGGTCGCCCGCGCCCTGACCCTGGCCGGGTTGCGACACCGCTATCCCCAAGCGGACGAATCGGAGATCCGCTTCCGGTTCGCCGAATTGCTCTTTGGGCCGGAGATCGCCCAGGACCTTTGCGCCCCACCCGATGGGCAGGAATCCGATGATCCCTGACGATGTGTGCACGACCTTGCTGGAATTGAAAAAGGCGCTGGATGAAACGGGCGTTGACTATATGGTCGTCGGCTCACTGGCCAGTTCAGTCCACGGCCTGCCCCGCGCCACACGGGACGCCGATATGGTCGTCGCCATCACGCCCCGGCAGGTTGCCGAATTGACATCCATGCTCCGCCCCATGTTTTACGTGTCGGAAGAAGCGGCCCTGGACGCGATCCGCCATGGAACATCGTTCAACGTTATTCACCAGGAGACCTTTTTCCAGGTGGACCTTTTTGTGATGCGACCGACGCCTTTCCACCGCATCCAGTTTGAGCGGCGCGAATACATCGAGGTTGACCCAGAGTGTGGTCTGGCCCTGCCGTTCCAATCGGCGGAGGACACGATCCTGTCCAAACTGGATTGGTTCCGCCAGGGGCATGAGGTTTCGGAGCGCCAATGGCAAGATGTGCTGAACATCTTGCGCGTCCAGGGGGAACAATTGGACTACCGCCATATGCGCCAATGGGCCGCGTCCCTGGGGGTGGATGACCTGCTCCAACGCGCTATAGAGGTCAACCGATCCCGATTGGGTGATACATCGTGAAAGGGTGACAAGATGATTGACAAGAAAATTCTGAAGGAACTGCAAACCATCGTCGGCAAAGAATATGTGCTGACCTCGCCGGAGGACCTGGTGGCCTATTCTTACGATGGGACCTTTGCCGAGCACCGGCCCGATGCCGTGGTACAGCCTGCTTCGACGGAAGAGGTCAGCGCGGTGATGAAGGTCGCCTGGCGGGAAGAGATCCCCGTCGTGCCGCGCGGCATGGCCTCCGGGTTGGCCGCCGCCGCCGTGCCCCTGTCGGGCGGTCTGACGCTGGATACCTGCCGCTTGAATCGGATCTTTGAGATTGACGAGGTGAATTTCACCGTCACCGCCGGGGCGGGCGTCATCACCCAGGACCTGGCCGATGCGGTTGCCGAGAAGGGCCTGTTCTATCCGCCCGATCCCAGCAGCATCCGGCAGAGCACCCTGGGCGGCAACGCCGCCTGCAACGCCGGTGGCCCCCGTTGCCTCAAATACGGCGTCACCGGCGATTACGTCATGGGCCTGACCGTCGTCCTGGCCGACGGACGCATTCTGAAAACCGGCGGCAAGGCGATCAAAAATGTGACCGGCTACAACCTGACCCAACTGTTCGTCGGCTCGGAGGGCACGCTGGGCATCATCACCGAACTGCTCCTCCGCCTGATCCCCAAACCGCAGGTGGCCCGCACGGCCAAAGCCATCTTTCCCAAACTGGCCGATGCCAGCGTTGCCGTCAACAACATCCTCAACGCAGGCATCATCCCGGCGACCATTGAGCTGATGGACGAAACGGCCATCGCCACCATTGAGGAGGCCATGCAGCTGGGCCTGCCCCTGGACGTGGAAGCCATGCTCATCATTGAGGCCGACGGCATGGAAGAGGATGTGGTCTTGCGCGAAGTGGAGGCCATCGCCGAAATCTGCCGGGCCAGCGGCGCCCGCGAGGTGGAGGTGGCCCGCAGCGAGGAGGAACGGGCCGAACTATGGCGGGCGCGACGTTCCATCAGCCCTTCTTTGGCCCGGCGGGCGCCCAACAAACTGGGCGAGGACATTTCGGTCCCGCGCAGCGCCATCCCGGACGCCGTGGCGGCCATCAAAGAGATCTCGCGCAAGTATGACATCCCCATCGCCATCTTTGGTCACGCCGGCGACGGCAACCTGCACCCCAACATCCTCTTTGACAAAAAGGACCCGGCCCAGGTGGAAAAGATGAAAAAGGCCGCCGCCGAGATCTTTGCCGCGTCGGTCCGGCTGGGCGGGACCCTCTCCGGCGAGCACGGCGTGGGCAATCTCAAGCTGCCCTTCCTGGAGCAGGACCTCGGCCCGCTCTACATTGAGGTCATGGGCAAGATCAAAAAGGCATTGGACCCCAAGAACATCCTCAACCCGGGCAAGGTCGTGCCCGTGCCGGGCAGCGCACCGGGCATCTTGGG
>Ga0256914_1000298_pt1 | contig 47785 bp, 47 predicted proteins | sample HulkmetaG_FD_191571 | JGI IMG/M metagenome (GOLD analysis project Ga0256914, IMG submission 191571) | Hydrothermal chimney microbial communities from Main Endeavour vent field at the Juan de Fuca Ridge, Pacific Ocean - Hulk | ecosystem: Environmental > Aquatic > Marine > Hydrothermal vents ...
TATACATAAAAAGTCATATATACAACAAATGCAGAAGTTAAAATATGCCATCATTGAGAGCACTGATCAGGCATTTTAAAATCTCAAAGGGGAAGAATCGGAAGAAATTAGCATGGAAAGTTGTTAAGGAAGCTGCCCGATATTCCCGAATTGAACCTTACTGGGATTTTCTGAAGAGAAACTTTGATGTTAAGGAGAAGGATATAAAGGAAGCAATGCTTTTTCTGGAGGAAGAAGGAGAGCTCGAAATAATACGCTCTCTGGATGGGAAGAGGCTTTATGTTTCAACCCTAAAGGATATAAGGGAGAATCCCATAAAGCTTGACCGATGGTTGAAATTGACTTACAGAAAATAACCTATGAGATGATTCCCAATGGAACTTGGAAATATGATGGAGTCTTCTGGCAGGCACTGGAGTATGGTACAGTAGGTTTTGATGGTAAGGATTTTTATTTTCCAGATTCTCTATCACGGAAAGAGAAGAAATACGCTGAGGACAAAATCAGGTTTATTCTTGGCTTGGGCACGAATCTTGATGAATTCTACAGTCAGATTGAAGACTCAAAGTTTGCATTTTTAGTTGATGAGTTCTGGGGTTTAACTGTTCCCGCTTCTCCTTACAAATATCAGGCTCTCGTTGAGGTAATTGCCCAACAGCAGATTTCCTTTGAATTTGCTAAAAAGACGATTGCAGGGCTTGTAAAATTAGCCGGCAAAAAACAGGGGAGCCTCTACATCTTCCCGAAACCCAAGGATATAGCCAGATTATCCATTGAAGAGCTGAAAAAGGCAAAACTTGGATACAGAGCGGAATACATAAGAAATCTCACCGATCTAATAATCAAAGGGGAACTCAAACTCGATCTGGAGGAAATGAATGAAGAGGAGGGGATAAGATACCTTACAAAATTTAGAGGCATCGGAAAATGGACAGCGGAACTTTTTTTAGCATATGGCCTGCGGAAAAATATTTACCCCGCAGGTGATCTGGGGCTTAGAAGGGGGATAGCAAAGATTTTTAACAGAAGGGTTAAAGAAGTTAAGGAGAGAGACGTCAGGGAGATTCTTGAGCCGTATGGAGAGTGGAAGAGTTTGCTTGCATTTTATATCACATGCTATGATAGGAAAACTGAAAATGAAAAGAGGAGAAGATGACAATGGAATTTTTAGAGATTAGAGTTCCAAAGGATGTTTTTAGAGAGCTGAAAGGCAGGGATATTGAAGCACTTATCAAAGAATCCCTTCAGAAGGCCGAACTAACTCTTCAGGCTGAAGAAGAGGAATTTTTGAAGAAGAAGAGGAAAAAACTGAAAGAACAGCTCAAGAAGATGGAGGAAGAATATGGTGAACTTCTGGAGTTCTACCACAAAGCTCTGAGAGATAAGAAGTTTATGCTGGAAAAAAGAGACGAATTCAAAAGGGAAAACAGGGAACTTAGAAAGGAACTGGAGGCGAAAAAACGTGAGACTAAGAGTAAAGCCTGAAAAAGGCTTTGGAAAGATCGAGGTTGAAATTAGTGATGAGCTCTGGAGAGAGGTTAAAGGGATAGGAGAAAAATATAACAGATCCCCCGAGGACGTTCTTAAAATGATTCTTAAGGGTAAATTTAGGGAACCGGGTGGAGAATACAACTCTCTGAGAGAGGAAATTAGAACTCTGGAGAAAAAGGTCTGGGAGCTGGAGAAAAAGTGGGCTCCGCTCAGATACAAGGCATATGGAGTCAGCGAAGATAATAAACTTCTGGCAATCGAGCTTGCCAGTTTGATGGCCGAGAATTTTCAGCTTAAAAGGTTTTTAAAGAAGAAAACCAAAGCAAGTTCTGAGCTGAGAAGGCTTATCTCGTATTACATCCAGTGAAGCTCTGGCGGATGATGATCACTTCGGTTCGGATTGATGAAGAACCCTATGAGCGCTGACGCCTTATTTGAATGTCAGGAGTGTGATGACTATGATGGGTTTAGCCGAGATCGAAAGAAAAGCCTTTGATTTAATGGCAACTTCTATCAGGAAATACGAATTTCTAAATAGATGGGAATTAGAGAGCAAAACCATAGCGCTTCCATTCCAGAGAGAAGCTGAGCCGAATACACTGGTAGTTTTTTCAGAAGAGATAGAGGTTCCTAACGATGGCCTCAAGTGGTTCTTGAAAGTTTCTATGGAAGGAAATGCTTTAGTAAAACTTGATGGCATGGCATATGGAACAATAGATGATGTTCACACTTACATTCCAATCCGCCCTGGGAGGCACAGGCTTGAGCTCGTGGTGTCCCCTTTGACAATGTTTGGATACCACAAATGGCGTATTAAGATTGATTATGCGATGCTCGTTGGAATTATGTGGGAACCCTACGTTCTGGCCCAAAGACTGCTTGACTTAGTGAGCTTTATTGAAGTGCTCCAAGAGAATGACTTAAAAGAGGCCTTAATGAAGGAGCTCTCGGATATCCTCATTCGAGTTAAGAGTGTTCCGAGTATCAACCAAATTACCCTCCTTAGAATGCTCCTCCATGACGGTGGGTTGGGAATCAAAGAGCTCAAAATTGGACGCTTTGATGTGAGGGAGATCAGACCTGACTATATGTTTCTCTCTGCAGTGTATGGAATTGGGATTATGAAAGGGAAAGTCGAGGATATTGCCCAGCCAAAGAGAGAACACTACTTGAGGGAGATTGAGAGAATTCTTAAAGAGCTCGAACAAGCACTCACCAGATTAAGGAGAACATTCCCAAAAATCGGCAGAGCGTATGCTTTTGCTCATTCTCACATAGATGCTGCTTGGTTATGGACATATGCCGAAACAAGGCAGAAGATTCTGAGAACTTTTTCAACAATTGAGAGGCTCATGAGAAGGTACGGAATTACATATCTCCAGAGCTCGGCTCAGTACTATGAATGGCTTGAGGATCTTAACAAAGAACTCTTTGAGAAAGTCAAAAAGTATGTCAGTGAAGGAAAATGGATACTGGCCGGAGGCATGTGGGTCGAAAGCGATGTTCAGCTTATAGATGGTGAATCCCTTGTGAGGCAGTTCTTATATGGCCAAAGGTACTTCCTTGAAAAATTCGGGAGAATAGCAAAGATAGGATGGCTTCCTGATACCTTTGGATTTTCAGCTTCTCTGCCACAGATAATGAAGAAGAGTGGAATCGAAGTCTTTGCTACGTATAAGATTCTGTGGAACGAGAGAAACGAGTTTCCCTATCATGCCTTTATATGGAGAGGCATTGATGGGACAGAGATTCCCGTTCATCTTATGATGAGTTATAAATCCTCAATGACAGCCAAAAGCCTCTACAAACAGTGGAAACGCTATAAAAACAAATATGAAGTTCCATTCCTGCTCTATGCATACGGATACGGCGACGGAGGTGGGGGAATTACATGGGAAATGGTTGAGATGATGAAGTACATGAACAAGGTTCCCCACATCCCAAAGATAGTCAAAGGTTATGAGGATGAGTATATGGCAGAGCTTAAATCGTGCATAGATAGAATGCCCACATGGGAGGGTGAACTCTACGTTGAGGTGCACAGGGGGACTTATACAACGAACCTTAAGATGAAGAAGTATATGGCAGACGCTGAATCAGTTTTAAGGAGCGCTGAAATCTGGAGCTCGATAGCTGAAATGCTTGGACTGTTTGAATATCCAAAAGAAAAGATTGAAGAGCTTTGGAAGAGGGTTCTGCTTCATCAGTTTCATGACGTTTTGCCCGGTTCATCAATAAGAGAGGTTTATGATGAAGCCATTGGAGACCTAAATGAGGTAATCAGAGAGTCCGAGGGGATAATTCGAAATGCACTGGAGAAAATCGCCGAAAAGGAGGGTAATCCCCTGATATTCAATGATTTACCTTGGGAGAGAAAAGAAGTAGTTGAGGTAAATGGAGAATACTACCTCATTGAGGCTCCACCTCTCGGCTGGAATGCCCTTGAACCGATTGAAGCTAAGAAAGGGGTTGAAGTCAAAGAGAAGGAAGATAGGATAATACTTGAAAACGAACATTTGAGGGCGGTTATAAATAGGGATGGAGAGCTGGTTTCTCTCTACGACAAAGAGAATGGGAGAGAAGCGTTAAGAAGCACCAGCAACGTCTTAATGGCCCACATAGACACTCCGGGTATGTGGGATGCCTGGGATATAAACGAGGACTTCCTGATTCAAGGTGAGAAACTCAAAACCATTGAAGAGGTGAAGGTAGTTTATCAGAGCCCTCTGATTGCAATTGTAAAAGTGGTTAAAGGGTACAGTACTTCGAGGGTGATCCAGTTTATAAAGCTTCGCAAGGAATCGAAATTGCTGGAGTTTGAGACCAAAGTCGACTGGAAAGACAAGGAAATTCTGCTTAAAGCATGGTTTAACTTCAACACACACAACTGGAGCTCCTTCTACGATATCCCCTATGGCGTAATAGAAAGACCAGCCGTAAGGAACACCCCATGGGAGCAGGCTAAATTTGAGGTTCCAGCTCTGAGATGGGCAGATGTCTGCGATGGAGACTATGGAGTTGCTGTAATCTGCACATCGAGGCATGGCTACACAAACTGGGACTCAAAGATTGGACTCAGCCTGCTTAAGTCCCCAATATATCCAAATCCATGGAGTGACTTAGGAGAAGGTGGATTTACATATTACATCTATCCTCATAGGGGAGATTGGTTTGATGGGGAGGTTTATAAGAGAGCACTGGAAATCTGGTCAAAACTCAGGGTTGTTAAAGCAGAGAAGAGTAAAGAAAAAGCTAAGGGGTTTAGCTTTATAGGAACAGATGCGGTAGTTGGCGCGTTGAAGAAGGCGGAAGATGGAAATGGATATATTCTAAGGCTGTACAATCCATCAAAGGAAGAGCTTGAGGTTGAACTGCCAAGAGAAGGTATTGAAATAGACATGATTGAGCTCAGGGAACTTGGAAAGGTTGGCAAAAAAGTTAAGCTAAAGCCCTTTGAGATTAAAACAATCAGGATTTCTTAATCTTTCTCTTTCTGCTCTTCCTTCTTGGGAGTAACTTAACAGGACTCCCACAATCAGGACAGATGCCTCCCGGCGGCTCACGCTCAAATTTCTTGTTGCATCCAATACACACATATTTCCAGCGGATTACTTTTCTTATGCCCCGTTTAAGTGTTTTAAACCTTACTCCAAGAATTTTGGCAATATTCTGGAGATTGTAATCATCAGTAAAAAGGACAGCTTTTAGTTCATAAGCAAGTGCAAGAACTTCAATGTCTGCTTCGCTTAGCTCATCCAATTCTCCAGTCTCGAGGGCTTTCGTTTTGACAGCTTCAATACTCTCTTCGGAAGGCATCAGGACTTTTACTTTGCCAGCGCTGATTAAACTCTCTAAAAAAAGCTTTGACTCAGGGTCTTTAACCTCCTCAATTATCTTAGGTGTCGTGTAGCCTTCAACATCAATCCCCTGAATGAATATTGCGGCATCAATGACGAGCATGATAGAAGTTCACCATTGGGGTTAAAGCTTTTGGGGAAATTAGAAAAATGGAAGAAATATGCTAATGCTAAAACTCCTCAATCTTTCTGAATTTATTCCGTGGAGACATGAAAGCAACTTTGCTGTGGCTTAAACCTGATAAAACAACTGCAGCTGCTGTATATATCGCAGCTCTGAGCGGCTCGATTATTGGGACATGCACTCCAAGTTCTGTGAAATGTGTTTTTATTGCATCTACCAGTGGTGACATCCCGGTACAGCCTAAGACTACCGAATATGCTCCATCTTCAAGAACAGCTTTTTCTGCCGCTTTAACGGCTTTTTCCACTGTTAGCTCTGGGTTGCTTTCCAATTCCAATACAGGTATATGAATAGTCCGTATTGATGCCAAATTTTGAATTAGGCCGTACTTCATAATCAATGATCTAATCAGATGCTCTGTCTCGGGAAGTATATTTATAACTGAAAACCTGCCTGCAAGTTGGGATGCCATATGAATTGCAGCTTGATTTGCTCCGATTACAGGTATCTCGACTAATTCCCTCGCAGCGTCGAGGCCAGGATCACCAAAACAGTCGAGGACTACGGCATCATAATCATTCTCTTCAGCCCACTTGACTTTCCTGAGAATGTATGGAACGTTTAATGCTTCGTCATAGTTACTCTCGATAGAGGCTGTCCCCTTGTCGATACAGGCAACTTCAAGTCTTATTAACCCTTCCGTTTTTTCATCGAGGATTTTTCCAAGCTTTTTCCTGTCCTCAATAGCCCCTGCTATACCTTTAGTTTCGATGACTGGAACCAGATCGAGTATCCTTATCCTCATGTCCTCTCACCAATCACTCTGTAAAGGATGTAGTAGATTATCATTGCTGTGATTATGCCGTTTATTGGGGCTATTCCCCATGAAATCTTTATTGCAGCTAAAGAACCCAGAATCCACGCTACAATGCCAGCCCAGTTTACGCCCGGATACTCCTTCCAGTTCTCTGCCTTTGCTCCTCTCATTATCCAGTAGTCTGCTATTAGGACACCTGCAACTGGGGGTATTGTTGCGGTCAGTATAGTGAGCCACTTAATAAAGTAGTTTAATATTCCTGCAACTGCCAGAATTGTCCCCAAAAGTCCGGCAACTGCTGTAGCCAGAGCTCTCTTTTCTCCAGAGAGATTAAACATGTTTGTGATGGCTAAACCACCTGAATATGCGTTTATGGTGTTTGTGGTCCATGTCGCAAGGATCAGGATTATCAGGGCTATAGCGGATAGCCCCAGCTTTGATAAAACCTGAGTTATATCATAGGTACCTGCTACCACAGACATCACAGCACCCATTGATAGCATTAATATTCCTGCAGGCCACACTCCAAAGACTGAGGAAAGAACTGCATCTTTTCTGCTCTTGGCATACCTCGAGTAATCCGCCGCAATTGTAGCACCTACGGCAAATGTTCCTACCGTCAATGCAATCCCTTGCAACAGAGGGAAGGGGTGGGGAGGTTGATATTTTGACAGGTTCTCAAGTCCGAACTTGGTGAGCGATACATATGTACCATAGAGTGCCAAGATTAAGAGGGATGGAACAGCAACATAGTTGAGGTACTCAAGGGCTTTATATCCAACGATAGCCGTTGTGAGCATTATTATTCCCCATATAAGGGAAGATAGGCTCACTGAAACATTTATTCCCAGCCAGCTTTTGAGAATACTTGAAAATGCTGCACCTGCAATATTTGCCTGAACTCCAAACCATCCGATTAGTGACACAGCTATTATCAGCGAAATCACTATTCTTGCTCCAGTAACTCCAAACGATGCCCTTGCTAAGACTGCTGTGGGCCTGCCTAAATCCGCTCCCTGCATTCCAATGAAAACCATATATGCCACAACGATTGTATATCCAATTATACCGGCGAGTATTGCATTTCCCAAAGGCAACCCTGTAACGAGAGCACCGCCTATCATCAGAGCTGGGATACATATCATCACGCCAGTCCATATCAGTGCGATGCTGTACCATGGACTTCTCTCCTCTTTAGGTATCTCATCCAAAGCATGTTTTTCAACAAATCCTTCATCTGTTCCCATCGTCCTAACCTCCAAAAATTTATCAAAAAAATAAAAATCATGCCTTAAGATACCCTGCAGCTTTCACCCGGATTCTCGTTGCATTTCCCGGCAGATAAGCGAGGGGAATCTCCTCAAAATTGACAATTTCGACTGTATTCGGGTCAGCACCTGCTTTGATAGCTTCTTCAATGGCTTTCTTCTTTGCATCTTCAATCGCTCTCTCTCTTCCCAGCTGTTCAAGAGAATAAACTCTGTCAACCTCTCCACTAACTTGAGCTATCGCTGCGCCTATTGCATTTGCAACATCAAAATTCTGCGGTCTGATGACTTTTGAAGCCCCTTTTATTTTGTTTGAGAGCAAAATACTGCCTCCTCCAACCAGAATAACAGGAGTTGGTTCGGGACTTGTTTTTATCCTGTCGATAGCATCCTCAACCATGGCATCGATTCTGGCGATAGCCTTTGTGATGAGAGATTTGTCCAGATGCTGAACTCTGCTGACATCCCCGAGCTTGTATCTTCCAGCAGCAACTGCAATGTCTGTTGCAGTCAGCGTATTCCCACCGAAAATGAGAGCCTCTTCAACTATTCTGTAACCAACGCTCTCCGGACCAACTCTTACCTCATCTCTCTCAACACTGACTATACTGCCTCCTCCAAGACCTATGGAGATTAAATCAGGCATTCTGAAGTTTGTTCTTACCCCTCCGATTTCCACTGCAACTGCCGACTCTCTTGGAAAACCATTGACTAAAATTCCGATATCCGACGTTGTTCCGCCAACATCAACCACAATGGCATTCTTTTCATTTGAGAGGAACGCAGCTCCCCTTAAACTGTTAGTTGGACCTGATGCAATGGTTAAAACTGGATATTTCACTGCATAATCTGCAGACATTAGTGTTCCATCGTTCTGGGTTATGTATAGTTTTGCATGCACTCCTTTCTCTTCTAAAGCATCTTCGAATCCACGAACTGCATTTTTCATTACCTTTGTAACAGCAGCATTCAGTATTGCTGCATTTTCCCTTTCCAGCAAACCAATGCTACCAATTTCATGGGAAAGCGTTATTGCCACCGAATCCTCAAGAGCCTCTTGGAATATTTCGGCAGCTTTCTCTTCATGCTCAGAATTAACCGGTGAGAACACTGAGGAGATGGCAATTGCCTCTATATTTTTGCTTTTAAGTTCATTGGCAATTCTCTTCAGTTCAGACTCATCAAGGGGTGCAATCTCTCTTCCATCGTATTCATGGCCTCCCTGAACAATGTAGACATGCTTCCCCAAATTTTCCCTTAAGTCCTCTGGCCATCCTGTCAGAGGGGCAATTGCTAAAGTTGCAGGCTTCCCTATTCTAATAATAGCAATTTCTGCAAGGTTCTTCCTCTCAACTATAGCATTGGTAGCGTGGGTTGTTCCGAGCATCGCATATTTGATTTCACTGGGATCAATCCCGCTTTCACTCAGGACTTTTTCTAAGGAGTTTAAAATGCCCGTCATGACATCGGGAGTTGTTGGAGACTTTGCCTTTGCCAGTACACTGTTGTTCTCATCCAGAATGACTGCATCGGTGTTTGTTCCTCCAACATCTATACCAAGTCTAAGCGTCATTTACCTCCCTCCATACGCTTTTCAATTGGGATGTAGTCGATATCATAGCCGAAGTACCTCGGTCCTGCGACTTCCAGCCCCTTGGCTGTTCTCCACTTTTCACTGCAGGGTATTCCAATCACGACACCTCTGTAGCCATACCTGAGGCTCTCTGTAGTAATCGGCTTGCCTGTTGTCAGGTCAAGAACAGTTATCAGGTCTGGAACGCTTGCCACTATTCTGCCGTCCAATATTGCGACGAGATTTTCATTCTGAAACTGTATTTTCAATGTGTGTCCTTTATACTCGTCCAATCCTTCGAAAACAGCCTCTCCACGGGCGAATCCTCCAGTAGTTCTCCTTGAGACGTCGATTATTTTGCCCTTGAATATTCTAAATCCACCGGAAACTTCTAAAATGGCATCAATTGGGTCTTCTTTTGATTCTTTGCTTTCTCTTATTGCCTCTCCAAGCTTCTGGGCTAAAGTTAACGTCCCCGGAATAGCGGCTTCTTTTAATTGTTTTCCTGTCATGGCATACAGTGCAATCCATGCCGTTCCTCCAAATTTTATGGTAATGGTTCTCGCCAGCCACTCAGCCCAGTAGTTATCAGCCGCTCTGAGAAGCACTACATTGTCCCTTTCATCGGCGAGAGCCATTGGAGTTGCAGGCACACCATATAGGTGAAACGTTGTCATCTGAAGCTCCGGAAATGCTCTACCCATCCCATCAGCATCCACAACAGGAATTCCCGCTCTCGCACCCACAGCCAGAGGAATTGTGGAGTTGAGACCACCAGCCTCTATAGGGAGCGTTGCATAGACTTCACGTCCAAGATAATCACTGAGAACCTTAAATGCATTCATAACCTCTGTTCCTCGTGGAATCTTCTCAACTATAACAGTAGGAGCCCCCATGCCGGCGGATGGAATCACAAGGGCATCATCCGGAATCTCCCTGGGATTTAAGAGAGTTATCTCATGGCCTTCTTTCAACGCAGAAAGAGCCATTAGCTTTCCTATATAAGGATCACCACCACCTCCTGTCCCAAGGACAGTAGCACCCAAAGCGAGATCCTCGATTGCCTGTTCATCTAAAGTTTTAATTTCTACCACCTCCTCGTTGAAAGTTATCAAATATGGCAAATAACGAATTTAGTTCAACATTTTTATAAATTTTGTTCAAGAATCGTCATTATTTCTGTCCATTAATGGTTGAATGTTCAAAAAATACGTTGATTTTCTAAATACGCTGATGATTTAAGTTATGCATTACAGAATCTTCATGGGGATTAGTGCAAGATTTTTAAAGAAAAAACATCAATAATGTTCGGAGATGACACCATGACTGCAGGATTTAAACATGATGTGAATGTTGAAGAACTGAATTTTTGGAAGAGCGTCTTCAGGGGAATTTTGAATGATATTGATATTAGGATATATTTCCTGCTCAGGGATAATGGGAGAATGAGCGACACTGAAATCGCAAGAAAGCTTGGAGTTTCAGCAACAACGATCAGACGGAGGAGAATTGCTCTACAAGAAAAGGGCTATCTTCAGATTCTGGGCATTCTAATTCTCCAAGAACTCCATATGGCATACATGGATGTTCTGGTTAAGTTCAATCAAAACGTGTCAAGTGATGAAATTGAACGATTCATCAGTGATGCTAAAAGGAACTACAGAATATTTGAAATTGCAGAGTATGCAGGCAGGTACGACGTTCTCTTGAGATTTTTTGAGAGGGACATGCATGCTTTAACAAGGAGCATACATGAGTTCATGTCAAGGCATCCATATGTTGATGATTATGAAATCCTGCCAATTACGAGAAGTCCAAAAGCCTTTGCCAAAAAGTTGAAGTAAGAACTACAGATGTTCCTTCATCAAAGCTCCATATTCTTTATATTTTTCCTTTATCCCCAGAGTTTTAAGGGTGAGCCACATAGAAGCCTGATTGCTCGTGATTACTGGAACTCCCAAATCAGTTTCTAATATGTCTATAATCTCAATGCTCCTAAAATTTGTGCAACTTATGAAAATCCCATCAGTGTTTGATGTATAAACGCTCTTAGCAAGCTTATATGCAGCCCATGGCTCCTGTCTCCCAATTTCGATGTTCTTTACCAATCCCAAACCTTTTATTCTAATGACCTCTATGCCGTTATCCTCTAAAAACTGCTTCTCCTTTGCGTTCACCTCATCAATATATGGCGTTGCAACGGCAACTTTAGAGATTCCAATTTCCCTTAAAGCCTCCACCACTGCGGTAGAGGTAGTTACTGCTCTAATCCCAGAGTGTTTTTCAAGTTCTTGAGATATCTGTCTGTCATAGCCTTTGCCCTTCACTAAACTCCCTGTTGTACAGCCATACATTATAATGTCTACTCCAGCGTCTGCCAACCTCTCTGCAGCATCCTTAGCATAAGCTTCCATTTTTATCAAAGCTTCTTCAGTGACATCAGTTAAATTCATTCTTGCCGTGTGAATTGAAACGCCCTTGGGAGCCATTTTCCAGAACTCCGGCTCCATGGTTGTGTTGGAGGAAGGAACTATTAACCCGATTCTCAACCTCCAGCCGTACATGTGGGGTCACCTCGTTATGAAGAAAGAAAAAGGAGCATCACATCAATCCTAAAGCCTTTAAAATTAGTCTGATACCTAAAACGGTTGCTGTAATTACTGCAACACTACCGAGAACATTGCTTATTAAACCATTTGTATATTCTCCGAGATATTCCTTCTTGTTTGCCGCATAGAGGAGCATCCAAGCTACTATTGGCAGGAGAACACCGTTCACAGCTTGAGCAAAGATTATTGCCTCAATCGGTGACCTCCCTGTTGCGAAAACCATTGTGCCAAATCCGAGACCTGAAAGCATTATGAGCATGAGCCAGAGCCTGAAGTATTTGTCCTTCATATCTCTGGGCAGGCCTAAAGACTGCTGAATCGCATATGCTCCAGCCAAGGGTGCGGTAACTGCAGAGGTCATACCTGCTGCAAAGAGACCAAGAGCAAAAAACACTGCAGCTCCTTTGCCCAACAACGGCTCCAGCTGAACTGCCATATCTCCAGCGGATTTTATTGTTATTCCCTGAGGATGCAGGACAGCTGCAGCTGTTATCAGAATAGCCCAGCTGAAAAGACCTCCGAGAAAGATTCCAATTCCAGCATCCCAGCGCATTATCTTTATGCCTTCCCACCCTTTCCAACCTTTTTCTAAAACTGAGGAGGAGTGCAGGAAGAGATTGTAGGGAACTACTGTTGTGCCTATCAATGCCAGCACTATTGTTAGGGCTCCTCCGGGAATGCTTGGTTTTATTAGGTGCACAGCAACCTGTCCCCAGTCAGGTTTTGCCGCAAACATGTCAATGAGGAATGCAAATCCCATTATCACAACTAAAATCGTTAGAAACTTCTCAACCAGTTTATAACTTCCTGTCCAAAGTAAAATCGTGGCTATAATAGCAATTATCCACAGCCACAGAATGGCAGAGCTACCCAGTATCGCATTCAAACCAATAGCCGCTCCTGTTAAGTTTCCGGTTTGGAACGCTGCGTTCCCAACACCTATTGCCAGAACCACGAGGAGTGCAGCGATCTTATTTACTGTGGGGTTGTTTGAAAGGCTTGTTCTGATAAACTCAGCTAAGGGCTTGCCTGTTGCAATAGCGATTCTTGCAGACATCTCCTGAAGTACAATTGTTGCAAATACCGAGAAAGTCAATGCCCAAAGAAGAACATAGCCATATTTGGCACCTGATGAGGATGTTGTTGTTACTGTTCCGGGCCCTACGAAGGCAGCTGTGACTATTAAACCGGGACCAAGGGCTTTTAATATAGTTTTCCAAGAAACATGTGTATTCTTTTCCATTCTTACACCCCCTGTAAGCCGAAAGCTGGATTTCAAATAGATCATGGGGGAACATATTTTATAACATTTCTGGCATAAAATTGATATAAATCCCACATATTGATACGTTAATGCACATGTATAATGTAAAAATCCTGCATCCATAAATGCATGGACTCACACATAGGACTTTTAAGTTAGTTGGAATCTATAGTATCTTGGTGATGCTCATGAAAGTTGACCTCAATTCTGATCTCGGCGAAAGCTTTGGAAGATACAAACTCGGCATGGACGAGGAAGTCATGAAATACATCACATCAGCCAACGTTGCATGCGGCTGGCACGCTGGAGATCCATTGGTAATGAGAAAAACCGTAAAGCTTGCAAAAGAAAACGGCGTTGAAGTGGGTGCTCACCCAGGCTACCCAGACCTCATGGGCTTTGGTAGGAGATACATGAAGATAAGGAGAGAAGAAGCGAGGAATTATATTCTTTACCAAATTGGAGCTTTATATGCATTTGTTAAAGCTGAGGGCTTAACTTTGCAACATGTTAAACCCCATGGAGCTCTCTATAATGCTTTAGTCAAAGATGAAGAGCTTGCAAGGGGAGTTCTTGAGGGGATAGCAGATTTTGACAAAAAGCTGATTTTTGTGGGGTTATCACTCTCAAAACCCTTGGAGATTGCCGAGGAGATGGGGCTTAAAGTTGCCCATGAGGTCTTTGCCGATAGGGCTTACAATCCAGATGGAACCTTAGTTCCAAGGAGCAAAGAGGGTGCAGTAATTCACGATAAGGAGCTTATAGCGGAAAGAGTAATTTCAATGGTCAAGGATGGTGGCGTTAAAGCAATCAACGGTGAGTGGATTGAGCTTAAAGCTGATACAATTTGCGTTCACGGGGACAATCCAAAAGCTCTTGAGATTACAGCATACATTAGAAAGCGCTTAGAGGAAGAAGGAATCAAGATTGTGCCAATGATAAACATAGTGTAGCAATAAATTTTAAGGAATATGAAGACAACCTGTTGGAGGGAAAATTATGGGTGTGGTAGAAGCAATTTACGAAAATGGTGTGTTTAGACCTCTCAAGAAAGTAAAGGCACCAAAAAGAGTTAAGCTGATAATACTCAAAGACTTTGAAAGGGACTTAGAGGAAGTTTTTGGCATCCTCAAAGAGGACATAGACATCAAAAAACTCAGAAGTGAGTGGGATAGGGATGTATTTAGTTGATACCGATGTTATAATTGACATTCTCAGAGGCGTCAAGGGGTCAAAGGAGTTTCTGCTGGATTTATCAAAGGAAGGACTCTTTCTTTCAGTAATCAGCATGGCGGAAATATTTTCAGGGAAGGAGACAAGGGATCCAATAAAACATGAAAAAATACTGAGGTTTCTCTCCCATTTTGAAGTGGTACCTTTAACTCAAGAAATTGCTATTCTGGGAGGAGCAATAAGAAGGGACTACCAAATCGGCTTGGCTGATGCATTGATTGCTGCGACTGCAATTCACAATGGATTAACGGTGGTAACCCACAACACAAAACATTTTGAGAGAGTTGAAGGTTTGAAAATTTTAAAACCGGACTACAGGTGATTTCATGTTCCCTCAGTTCAAGCCTGCAGGTGACTCTGCTTTAGTTATTATTTTTGGAGATAGAATAGATGAGGGAATTAACAAAAAAGTCCATGCAGTTGCCAATGCCATAGAAAAGACCTCTCCAGACTGGCTTATTGAAGTTGTTCCCACCTATACAAGCATCTATGTGTATTATGACCCACTCAAGCTCGGCTATCAAGAAGCCCTCGATACCATTAAGCCTTTCCTCTCAGCGGAACCAAAAGAGGAAAAGCCAAGGATTGTAGAAATTCCGACGGTCTATGGTGGAGAATTTGGACCAGATATTGAGTTTGTGGCACAGCACAATGGCTTAACTATTGATGATGTCATCGAAATTCACTCAAAGCCACTCTACAGAGTTTACATGCTTGGATTTACGCCGGGATTTGCTTATCTTGGGGGAATGGATGAAAGGATTGCAACTCCTCGTTTAGAAAAGCCACGCTTGAAAGTGCCAGCGGGGAGTGTTGGCATAGCCGGGAAGCAGACAGGGATTTATCCCATAGAAAGCCCCGGCGGATGGAGACTGATTGGGAGAACACCGCTGAGACTTTTCACTCCAGAGAAAAATCCACCAACTCTGTTACAGCCGGGTGATTACGTCAAGTTCGTACCGATAAGTGAGAAAGAGTTTTGGGAAATTTATAAGAGAGAGTGGGGCGAACAGAAATGATTGAGCTCATTAATGTTCCATCCCTCACTACAATCCAAGACCTTGGAAGATACGGCTACCAGAAGTTTGGAATCCCCGTTAGCGGAGTCATGGACGAAGTGAGTGCGCGCTTGGCTAACTACCTTGTTGGGAATCATGACAACGCTCCCTTAATCGAATTTGTCTTAAAAGGTCCCACGATAAGATTTCGCTCCTCAGCAGTTTTTGCAGTTGCTGGAGATGTTGAAGTCAAGCTCAATGGGGTTCCTATTGAGCCTTGGCAGAGCCATTGGGCTAAGCGGGGAGATGTTCTTGAGATAGGAACTCTAAAGAGCGGGGTTTATGGATATGTAGCATTCGCTGGTGGAATTTTATGTGATAAAATCCTCGGAAGCTGCTCAACTTATTTGAGGGCAAAGCTTGGGAGAGCTTTGAAGCAGGGAGATAAGCTCAAGCTTGGATATGCAATTCTGACAGGGAAAGAAGGGAAAGTTCTGCCAGAACCATTAATCCCACGCTACTCAAACGAAAGCGAAATTAGAGTGATTCTGGGCCCTCAGCTTGAGCATTTCACAGAAAAAGGTATTGAAACCTTTCTAAGCTCAACTTATGAGGTCACGCCAAATTCAGACAGAATGGGCTACCGCTTAGAAGGTCCAGAGATAGAGCACTCCGAAAAAGGGGCGGACATAATCACCGATGCAATTCCTTTGGGAGCTATTCAGGTTCCAGCCAACGGGAAGCCAATAATCATGCTCGCTGACAGACAGACAACGGGAGGTTATGCAAAAATTGGGGTAGTTGCAAGAGTTGATGTGCCAAAGGTTGCCCAGACGAGAGCGGGAGGAAAGCTGAGGTTTAAAGCAATAGATGTGGAAGAAGCACAGCAATTATTGGAAAGAAGGGAGAAAACACTAAAAGCAGTTGAGAAACTCCTTAAGAACAAAGCCCGGGTATATAGGATAAAAATTGAAGAAAAGAAGTTCCTTGCATTTGTGGAGAGGGATGAGTAGCTATTCCTTCTCGCGCATGACGCGCACAATTTTGTATTTTTTTCCGTCACATTCAACTTCTCCAACGACCTCGAGGATTTTCACTGTATCTCCTTCGAATAGACCTTCTGGGTGGAATATCTCCTCTTTTTTTGGATCACTGCATGGAGCAAAGCTCAGCGTTATTTTTGAGCCGACTATAACAACTCTGGGGTCGAGAGCTATCTCTATTGCAGGTTCGACCACTTCAACAACCCTCATTTTTCCTTCGTGGAGAGGACATGAATGTTCCATATTTCTTACCCTGATAACTTTGTATCTCCGCCCTGGTTCAAAATTCCCTATGCACACTCTTGCCAAGCGGCACGTTTTACATGCCTCAGCAGGTCCATAATAGATGAACTCCACACCGGGTTTAGCCAGCTTTTCCCCAACTAAGGTGATTACCATCCCCATACACCTCCTATATGAATAATGATAGTCAGACAACTCCGGTGATTTTAGCTGCCTTTTCGGCGGCTTCGCGAGTTAAACCATCCTTCCCAAGGATTGTGTAGCGCTCGGGTCTGATTTTATGGGCTGTTATCAGAGCTTCGATTATGTACTCCGGATCAATTCCCAGTTCATATGCATTTGTAGGTGCTCCAACCTTCTTTAAGGTTTCCCTGATGCGTTGCCACTTCAGTCCATGAAGATAGGCCATTATTATCGTCCCAACGCCGCACTGCTCGCCGTGAAGTGCTGGCTTTGGTGCTATGGAATCAAGGGCATGACTGAAGAGATGTTCGGCACCACTTGCTGGTCGTGAAGAGCCAGCTATACTCATTGCCACACCACTCGAAATCAATCCTTTTATAACTTTCCTAACGCTCTCCTCATTACCCAGCCTTATAATGTCAGCGTTCCTTATCACCATTTTGGCACTCATCAGACTGAGTGATGCGGCATATTCGCTGTAGTATTCTCCTCTGATTTTATGAGCCAGCTGCCAGTCTTTCACTGCGGTCAGATTGGAAATCATGTCCCCAACTCCAGCCGCTAAATAGCGGTAGGGAGCTGTTTTTATCACCTTAACATCGGCTATTACAGCTATTGGAGGTCTGGCCTTCATAGATGTCTTCATTCCAAGGTCCTTTATGGATGCATTTGCACTTGCTATGCCGTCATGAGAAGCAGTTGTAGGGAAGCTGATGAAGGGAACATCTGCTCTGAAGGAAGAAAGCTTAGCAACATCAATTATACTGCCTCCTCCAACTGCTATGACCCATCCTGCATTCTCATCCCTGATTTTACGCTCGACCCTCTCAACCTCCCCTATGCTGGCTTCTTTTATAGTTATGCTTTTAACTTCAAATTCTTCTTTGAGATTTTTCTCCACCTCACTGCCTGCTATCTTCTTGGTCTTTGGCCCGTACAGAATTAACGCCTTTTTTCCTAATTTAAGCCGTTTGGCAACATTTAAGGCTTCACCCTTTAAGTCCTCTCCAAGAAGAACTTCTCTCGGCAACTCCATTAAGTGCATGACCATCACCTTTGCCTGTATTTCTCTTCAAAGCTTAAAAACTAATTGGAACATTTTTAAGGTTCAATTAAGAATATTTCTGGGTGTTGATACTCATGAGCTACTGAGCGAAGACTTACGGGCCAGGTGAAGCTAAGGCCGTTGCGGTTGATAAGAACGGGGACATTATTGTTGCGGGTGATTATAGTGGTGATGTTGGGGTTCTGCGCCTTCCGCTGGATGGGAATTTGCCGGGTTATGAGCTCTGCATGGACCCTAATGCTCAGGTGGGGGATACTAACGCTGAGGTTCGTGATTCGGAGTGTGAGGTTTTGAGATTTCCGTTCCTGTTTTGAGTGAGGGAGTTGAGGAGCTCGTTAGGGTTTCTTGCCAGTTCAATGAGTTTATCCATTTGAGGAGAGGAATGTCCATTTTTGTTCCAGTCGTTCCCAAACGCTCCGGAGAATTCAAAATCCACGCCAACATCGACGGAATAACAATCAAAACAAAAAAAGAAATTCCAGTAAAAATACTGAAGAAATTTTACAGTTAGAACGACAAAGTGCCCATATATGCTTTCCGAACCCACCTCCATGAAAAATGATGTAATATCGGTAATTGATCCGGAGAGAAGCTCTTCCTGTTCAATTTTTTCAATCCGGAGATTCATGGCCTCTGTTACTGCGACTTCCAATGTTCTCCTGATTCGTCCGTATTTCTTTGTTTATGAGTTCTCAGAACTTTTTCTTGACATCATAATCAGCGGAGATAGTTGTGACTCTCGCAGATAACTTATGCAGGAGATGAAGAGGACATAAAGCCAGGGGAAGTAGAGGTGCTTAAGAAAGCTGGAAAAAGATAAACGCCGAGCAAAAAACTGTCATTACATGGGACCACGAAGACGAGAAGAATGGAATAAAGTTCATGCCGCTATGGAAGTGGCTTCTGAGAGAAAAGCTTTAAGACTATTGGAACTATTCAGTGTGGTGGTACGATGAGCTTTTGGCAGTGGTTTTACGAATATTTCATCAAACCGATACAGGCTAATGAGGGTTACAACATTGTGAACACGCTCACATACGCTGTGATACTTGGAATCATGGCGCTTCTGCTTTACCGGAAGCTGAAGAAGATTGGAATCAAATTTGATGAGAGATTTTTCAAAGCTCTGATTCCCTATATAATTCTTGGTCCTCTAACAAGGGCGATGACTGATGCTCTCATCTACCCGAGGACATACCTTACAGTCACTCCGGGAATATACTTCGTCATAGCCACAATTGCCCTCGCATCCCTCTACATCGTGTGGAGAAACTGTGGAAGCGGGGAGAAGTTCTATCCATTGTATAGAGACATAGGCTGGCTGCTCGTCGGCCTCGACGCCTTCATTCTCCTGCTCAATCTGGGTAAGGTGCATTTTGTGTGGAAGACCCTGTACTACTTCATTCCAGCGGTTACCATTGCTGAATCATTCATCTGGATTCTCTCAAAGAAAATCACTTTAATCAGGGAAAATCGCCTGCTTTTCTATGCTCATTTCTACGATGCCACGAGCACGTTTGTGGGTGTCGACTTCATGGGCTACTGGGAGCAACACGTCCTTTCCCGCTTCCTGATAAAGCACACAGGAACAGCGGCGAGCATGTATGCCCTTAAATTTATCGTGATATTCCTTGTGGTATGGCTTTTGGATCAGGTTATTGAGAGCGAAGAGGAGAAAGAGATGGCAAACTTCATGAAGATGGTTATATTCATTCTCGGCTTTGCTCCGGGAACGAGGAATCTTTTGAGAATGCTTATGGGGGCCTGAAAATGGAGTGGAATGAAATTGCTCTGGGCATGGCAAAGGAGGTTGAAAGACATGTCATGCCCATTTTCGGAACGGCAAAAGCTGGCCAGAGGGTTGGAACGAATGTAAGTGGGGATGTGACAAAGTTTGTAGATAAAGTTGCCGAGGACATAGTTTTGAGCTATCTATCCCCGTTGAATATCAACATAGTGAGCGAAGAGGTTGGAAACATAGATAGGGGAAGTGAATACACTGCTATTATTGACCCCATAGACGGTTCTTACAACTTCGCCGCCGGCATACCAGTATTTGCCTTCAGTTTTGCAGTTTTTAAAAACAAAGACCCAATCTATGCAATGATATACGAGTTCACGACAAGAACGGTCTATGAGGGCATTCCCGGAGAAGGAGCCTACATGAACAGCAATCCCATCCATGTCAGAAAGCCGGTCAGGGGAAAGGAGGCTCTGAGCTTTTATACCCGAGAAAGGGGTTACGGAATAATACGGAAGGTCAAAAGGATCAGGGTCCTTGGAGCTGTGGCTGTGGAGCTCACTTATCTCGCAAAAGGGGCTCTCGATGGTGTCTTAGACATAAGAAACTATGTGAGACCCACAGATATAGCCGCTGGTGTGATAATAGCGAGGGAGGCTGGAGCTATCGTGACTGATGAGAGGGGAGAGGAGCTTAAACTTGACTTTGATGCAACCGAGAAAACCAACATAATCGCTGTCAATGATAGATATCTGCTGAACCTGATCCTTGAGGAGTTGAGAGAGAAGTGAAACACGGAAAGGTAACTATAGCTCTGGTGGCTTTGAATATCATGATGTACTTCATCGAGGCCATTCTTAGCAGGAATATCATTTGGATAAGCACCAATGTTCTCGCTCTGTTGGGGCAGGTGAATTACTACGTCATCCATGGAGCATGGTGGCAGCTCATAACGGCTATGTTTGTTCATGTAGGGCTTCTCCACATTGCCCTCAACATGTTTTTCCTCTACCAGCTCGGCTCACAGCTGGAAAATCTTTTTGGAGGAAAAGTTCTTCTCATTACATACCTGCTTTCAGGGCTTATGGGGAATCTGCTTACCCTCCTATTCCTGCCACCCTACACGATCAGCGCTGGGGCAAGCGGAGCTGTCTTTGGAGTGGTTGGAGTACTTATAATGGCTACAGGTATTATGGGAGGCAACATGGCGAGTGCAATCTTAAATGCCTTCATACTCTTTGCAATCAACAGCGTATTCCCTGGTGTTAATGCATATGCTCACCTTGGAGGTCTGCTCACGGGTAGTGTTATCGGTCTCTACAAGGGAAAAGAGCTGAAGAGGAAGATGCTTGAGATGATGTATTAGAACGAAAGATTTAAAAATAGGCTTTGAAAGGTATAAGCGGGTCTGCCGGGGTAGCTCAGCCTGGTCAGAGCGCTCGGCTCATAGGGCCGCTTCCCTTTAGGGGAGCCTGGGAAACCGAGAGGTCCGGGGTTCAAAGCCCCGCCCCGGCACCAAAATGCCTTGTTTCTCACTTCGAATCTTCCTCCAAGTAAGGCGCCGTAATTACTCTCCTGATTTCCCTCGCTTTTTTCTCCCCGATTCCTTCAACTTCCATCAGCTCTTCTTCTGTTGCAGTAAAAACACGTTCAACGTTTCCAAAATGTTTCAGAAGCCTTTTTGCAAGCGTGGCTGAAACATTAGGAAGTCCCTCAACAATTAGACGCTGTCTATCGGCTAAAGTTAGCGTTTTCTTTTCGCTTCTAACAGCGACTTCCTTCTTTCTTTCTTCCTGTTCTCTCTTTGCCATCAGGTATATGTAACTCGCAGTTTCCTTTGGGTCGCGGGCAAAAAGAATGGGTACTTCCCAATCGACAGTTACAGCCGCTATGGCTCCTCTGATAGCGTTAGGGTGCACGTTTCTTATCCCATAAAGCTGACCCTCAATTATTATCGCTGGCCTTTTGTAGGCTTCTTTTAGGCGTTTTACCTGATCAAAAAGCCTGCCATCTATTATCGACTGGATGAAGTCACTGGCCGACTTCCGCTCAACTGCAATATCCTCACTAACTATATAATCCCCCACATCGAGGGTTTTTACCTGAATATCCACCCCCATCTCCCTAAGATACTTTGGAACCTGACTCCTGAGCTCGCGTGTATCCACATATACAACTATTCCTCTGGGCTTCCTGACAAAAACAGGCTTGATAGGAAGCTTTTCATAAACCTCTCTCCTTTCTGGAAGTTTAATCTCGGTTTCCTTACTTTTTTTAACAAATCCTAAAAGGGAAGCCTGTTTTTCCTTTTTAATCATCTCGCTCACCTTTGTCAGGGTAGCAAACATCTTCTTTTCTTTGTTCTTGGAACTCCAGTAATAGGCCTCGTCCCTCGTTCCCCTTGCCATCAGTATAACAACCCTTCCCGGTCTGTGCCTTCCTGTTCTTCCCCTCCGCTGTATACTCCTTATAGCTGAGGGAATTGGCTCATAGAAGACCACAAGATCAACTTCAGGGACATCTAGGCCCTCTTCACCAACACTTGTGGCAATAAGGACGTTAAACACTCCCTGAGAAAAAAGCTCCAGAATTTCCTTCTGCTTCTTTTGAGTCATACCTCTATCATTTTTTCTGCTCGCCTGCCCAACAAATCGCATAACAGTTGTAATCTCGGATAAATCCTTCACAAGCTTTTTTGAAGTCTCCCTATAATTGGTGAAGACGATAATCTTAGAGTTAGGTTTTCGTTGTAGCTGCATCTTAATTATCTCCCTGAGTTTTTCCATCTTTGGATGATCAAGTCCCAGCTCTTTTGCCTGCTGGAGCAGGTAGAGAGCTTTTTTCATGCGTGCATCATTTACAAGTTCTTTTGTCGACCTCGTTCTACCAGTTCGGGCGTCTTCATGGAGTTTTTTGAAATACGCTCTTAAGGCACTTAGTCCCTGAGTTTCTAAGAGTTCAATTGCGTGATGCAGTTTTAGTGCCTTTGCCTGCTCAACCAACAGCTTGCCTGCTGAATAGTTTCCTTTTGCCATTTCCTCGTTTAAAATCCTGCCCACGTTTAGGACATCTTTTTTTGGAATATCCGGAGAATAGCTGTTTATAAGTCCGGCTTCTGCTAAGGGCTTCAGTGCATCCCTGAGCATCTCTCTGAGAAGCTTCCTAACCTCTTTATACAGTCCGGGAAGCTCAACCTTGATCCATTCCAGCCTGATTCCCTGAACATAGGGTTTTACATCTGGTGAGTTTTCGGTTCTTAATTCGATATGCTCTATATAGAGGTTTTTGATGATCTCCTTTATCTTTTCCTCGCTGCTTCCGGGAGATGCTGTTAAACCAAGGATCAGCGGATGTTTTGCCTGTCGCATGTATTCCTTTGCAATATAAACATACGCATAGTTTCCAACGGCTCTGTGGGCCTCATCAAAAATCAGAAGGGAAACATCTTCAAGGCTTATCCTACCAACAACAATGTCGTTTTCTACTGTTTGAGGTGTTGCGGTTATTATTATGCTTTTCTTCCAGATACGCTCTCTCTCATCTGCTCTGTATTCACCAGTGAGGACATTTATATTCTCCTTCGGGATATTAAAGAGTCTGAGAAAGCTTTCTCTGTGCTGTAATGCCAGGGGTTTGGTCGGAGCGAGCATTAGGACTTTTCCGCCATACTTCGTCAGGCGATAATCGGCTATCATTTGGGCAATTAAAGTCTTTCCTAACCCTGTTGGTAGAACAACGAGAGAATTCTTCTCCTTGCATCGGGCATATATAACTTCCTGGTATACCCTCGGTTGTATAAGCTCTTTTCTGAGGAACATCAAAGTAATTTTGCGGCATGAATTTATAAAGTGTTAGGCGATATCTTTATCATGCTCCTCACAGACCATGCAAAGGAAAGGGTTATCAAAAGACTCTCAAAAAACAGAAAGCTTAACAGAGTCTATTCCTCATTGTTTAAATTTTTAAGAAATGCTGAGAAAATGCAGATTCATGAGAATGTCTTTGCATTTACCGATGGCAGAAAATCCCTCGTCTGTGTGCCTCTTAGAGGTGCAAAGCTCACTGTTGGGGAGATTAGAGAGGAGGTTAAGGAAATTGGAGAGGCCTACGAATGCGTATTCTGGGATGAAGGAGGGTTTGCTAAGCTCACGGGCCCCCACAGGTTTCTATCTGAAATCCCGGAGGGAAACTATTACTTCTACATTAATAGGAGAAAAAAGGTTTTGTATATTGGAAAGGAGCCTCCTCTACTTGCAATAACTCTGAGACCGGCAAAGAGAAAAGAAAGAACAATCAATGGGGCAGTATGTAAATCTCCCCGAAAGGTTCTTCCTGAATAAGCTCAATTTTCCCCATGTTGGCAAGGAAGAGTAGGTACAGGAAAGTTCTCGCAATTATTTTTGGTGAGGGATCAAAAACGAGGTCCCAGAAGTCTATCTTTCCCCTTGACTCTTCGTAGAGTTTTTTCACAATCTCATAGAGTCGGTTTACGTGTTTCTCCACATCCACACGGAAATCATCCACTACAAATATCTCCTCTTCAATTTCAACCCTCTTCTTTTGTCTTGGTTTTCTCTTTTCTGCTTCCTCCAGAGCATCCATGAGAGCCTCTATGAGGTCATCGAATGTGTAGTATCTCTCAACCCTTCTGAGTGGTGGAGCAAGAGGCTCGACCTCAACTCTTATACGTTCTTCATGCTCTTCCTCTTCCTCCTCATCTCCGTAGAGCAGAGCCTCGGTTTTCATTCTTAAAAGAATTGAAGCAGCCAAAATGGCCCTGGCAGAAAGCCTCAGGTCAAGCTCCTTCATTTCCCTGAGCCGCTCTATGTACTTCTCCGTCAGGTCAACGATATCAATGTTCCACGGGTCAACCTTGCCCATGGTGACAAGCTGTAAAAGGATGTCCACTGGGGTTATCTCCTCTTCTCTCCTTGATTCCATTGGATTTCACCTCTCATGACGTCTGAACATCTTTTCGTGCTCTTCGTCGCTCTTCTTTCTTGCCCTCTCAAGATATTCCATAGCCTTCTCAAGGCTGAGAGAAACCACTCTGGAAACTCCATTATACATAGAAACGCCGATTATCTTTTCAGCATTAGCCATCATAACATCTCTAAGGGTTATTACTATGAACTGGCTGTGTTCTGAAGCCTCTTTAATAAGGTCAGCGACACGCTTGACGTTTGCATCATCAAGGTGTGCATCAATCTCATCGAAAAGGTAGAATGGGGCGGGTTTATACCTTTGTATTGCAAAAACGAATGCTAAAGCTGTCAGAGCCTTCTCACCGCCACTCATTGCCTCTATTCTCTTGACATCCTTTCCTGCTGGCTTGGCTTCGATCTCAAGGCCTCCAGCGAAGGGGTCATCGGGATTTTCGAGAATTAAACGAGCACTTCCTCCCGGTGAGAGTTTAGCAAAGAGCTCTGAGAAGTTTTCGGCTATTGCTCTCAAGGTCTGCATGAAGACGTTCTTCTTCTGGCTCTCTATTTCCTGTATGAACTCCACGATGCTGTCTTTTTCGGCTTCGAGCTGTTCTCTCTTGGATTTCAGCTCAAGATATCTGCGTTCAACGACTTCAAAGTCTTCTATGGCTTTCATATTCACAGGTTCGAGATTTTTTATCTCCTGCTCCATCCCTTCGATTTCCCTCTTCAGCTGTTTGAGGTCAAGAGGCACATCCTTCACCGATTTTATTAGCTTTGAATCATAGTGTTTGAGCTCGCTCCTCTTTTCTTCAAGCTGATTACTGAACTGAATTAGCTGTATTTTGAGGGTGTTTGCCTCTATTCTTAGGTTCTGCACCTTGACTCCAAGCTGTTCTTTATTCTTCCTGAGCTCTTCAATCTCCTTTCTTAACTCTTCTCTCCTGTTTCTCAGCCCTTTAAGTTCCTCTTTTACCTCTTCTTCGAGATCTTCAAGCTTTTTAAGCTCTTCATTTAGTTTTTCAATTGCCTCTTCGTTTGTAGTTATATTCTTCCGGAGGGCATTTATCTTGTTTATAAGCCCTTCGATTTCCTCTTCAAGGTCTGCCTTTCTGGGAATCAGCTCTTCGGTTATTCTCGTATCAAGACTCTCAAGTTTGGATTCAACTTTGCTGAGTTCCTCCCTCAGCTTACTTATCTCGTGTTCAACCTCCCTTATCTGCTGGTTGATTTCCCTTGCCTCTGGGTTGTCGAGGGCTTTTCTGAGCTTTTCTTTTTTCTTTTCCAGCCTCTGAATTTTTCCTGTTAGCTTTGCCAGTTCTCCTTTAGTATCGTTGATTTTTTTCTGAAGCGCTTCAATTCTCCTCTCACTTTCTTCAATATCCTCTTTTAAAGTCCGATCTTCGGTCAGAAGTCTATTCATCTCCCTCTGAAGGACTTGAATATCCTTGTTTGTGTCACTCTTTTTCATTCTCAGCTCAAAGAGTTCCCTTTCAAGCCCTTTAAGCTCGATTTTTAAGGCGTTTATGCTGCTTTCCAAGGCCTCCTTATCTCTTTCCAGAACCTGAACGCGTTTTCTGAGTTCTTCGATGTTTATGGTGAGTCTCCCTCTTGGTTTATAATAGCCGCCTACTATAGCACCGCTCCTCTCAAGGAGTTCCCCGGTTAGCGTTACCATCCTGAGTTTTCCTATTCCTGCACTTCTGGCTTCGTCCATGTCCCTGACAACGAGGGTATCACCGAGAGCATAGGAAACAGCGTTTTTAAAGCGTGGATTGTATTCTACTAAGTCCATTGCGGGTATTCCGAAGGATGACCTCTCCCGCATGGAGCGGGGCTTTATCTTGTTGAGGGGAAGGAAGGTCAGTCTTCCCAGCTTGCTCTTCTTCAGGAAATTAATCGCCTTTTCGGCAACCCTATCATCTTCAACTACAACATTATCTGCATGGGATCCGAGTGCAACATCAATGGCTGTGAAGTATTTCTCATCTCTAACTCTTATCAGCTCACCGAGAGAGCCATATACACCCTCAATATTGGCTCTTTTAATGGCTTCAATAGCTCTGTTACCCCTTGCTTCCTTCTGAGCCTCGGCTTTTATGAGCTCATTTTTGGCTTTTTCATACTGTCCAAGGATCTCCTGATATCTTTTATTCTTCTCTTCCAGCTCCTTTTCTGCCTTTCTCAATCTGCTCTCTGCCCTGTTCATTTTATTTTCAATCTCACCGAGCTCAGCTCTCTTCTCTCCTATGGCCTGCTGTGTATCCTTTATTTTCTCTCTGAGAGCTGTTCTCTTCGCATTGTTCTGGACTATCTTACCCTGCAGATTTTCAATTTCTTCATTGAATCTGTTTATATCGCTCTCTTTCATATACATTTCTTTTTTGGCTTCCTCAAGCTCTTCTGTAACTTTATCAAATTCCTGCTTCGCTATGGAGAAGTTTTTGTCTATCTCGCCGAGCTTTATAACAAGCTCATTTCTCTCGACTTCCTTTTCTTCAATCTCTTTCAGGAGTTTTTCTTTTCTCTTCTTCCATCTTTCGATGGAATTTTTACTCTTATCGATCTCCGTTGAGACTTTCTTGAGATCTTCATTAGCCTTCGCCAGCCTTCTCTGGCTCTCCTCTATTTCCTTTTCTGCCAGTTCTATGTTCTTTTTGGCCATTTCTATCTTTGAGTGAACTTCGCTTATTTTCCTTGTAATGTCAAGGATGCCATCTTCACTCTTTTCCTCCAGTTCTCTCTCGATTTCTTCAAGTTCATTCTCCCTGACAATTATCTCCTTTGCGATTTCCTTCAATCTGCTCTCAATCTCCTCTATCTCTTTCTCCACCTGTTCATTCCTGAGTTTGCTCTCTTCAATTTCGCTTTCTAACCTTTTTATCTCCCCAACAAGTAGTGTTACTTTTGCCTTTTCCAGCTTCTCTTTCAGATCGAGGTACCTCAGCGCATCGTTTCTCTCTTTCTCCAGCTTGTCCAGTTGTTTTTTCACTTCATTTATGAGCAGGTCCACCCTTGCTAAGTTCTCTTCAGCCTGTTTAAGCTCTTCTAACGCCTTTGCTTTTTTGGAGTCATATTCTGCTATACCCGAAATCTCATCTATGATTAAACGCCTCTCAAGCGGACTCATTTTGATGAATTTGGTTATATCGCCTTGGAGAACGAGGTTGTAACCCTCAGGAGAGATCATGGCAGCGCTCAGGATATCAAGGATATCACTTCTACTCGTTCTCTTCCCGTTCAACCAGTAAGTACTTCTCCCATCGGGATAAACCCTTCTCTTAATGACAACTTCATCTTCATCTATAGGAAAGCCCCTATCCTCATTGTTGAAATGCATAGCGACCTCAGCATACTTTGCCGGGCTTTCGGATTTAGTTCCGGCAAATATCAGGTCACTTATCCTTGTAGCCCTCATAGCTTTAGCTGATAAACCACCGAGAACAAAGAGAACAGCATCGCCTATGTTGCTTTTACCGCTCCCATTGGCGCCAACAATCGCTGTGAATCCCTTAGAAAATGGGACAACAACTTTTCTGTTACCATATGATTTGAAACCCTTCATTTCGAGCTTCTCGATGTATGGCATCTTATACACCTAAGTTTAAGAATTGCATTGATAGTTATATAACTTTACCCTTATTCGACTATTCGCCTGATCAGAGCCTTGGTCTTTTCATCGATACCATCACTCACACTCACATAGAAATTGGAGCTGGTTAGAATTGCCATGTCCCTGAGCTTTCCCACAAATCTCAGAGTGGACATAACCCCATGTTCAATCATGAGATATTCCAAAGCGTCGAGGATTATATCAGAGTGCTGTTGTCTGGCGTGCTCTAAAATTAAATTCTCGATTATATATAACTGGGATGGATGTACTGCCAGAGGATGTTCTAATTTGCTTATCCATATTGGATGAACATTTTGGTTTTTTATGCGTTCAGGATGTGTCCGTGTTATTAAAATTTTAATCCGGTATGTGTCCTTGTTGAGTATTTTCTCTACGTCTCTATAGTCTATTACTTGCAGGTCAATGTTACGCTTATGAAAAATTTTTAGCATACATTCTCACCTTGTTATGAAATAGTCAGTCCGGCATTTTATAAGTTTTACTAAATGAACTTGCATTATGTAAAACATGTCACAACATGTTATAGCAACAAAAAAGATTAAAAATAAGAGAACAGATCACTCCTCTCTTTCACAGAGTTCGAGAAGAATTCCACCTGTACTCTTCGGGTGTACAAAAGTTATCCTTGCCCCTCCAGCACCTTCCTTTGGTTCTTCATAAATCAGACGATATCCTTTTTCCTTGAGATCTCTCATATGCTCTTCGATGTTCTCAACCCCTAATGCAATGTGGTGGATTCCTTCCCCTCTCTTAGCGATAAATTTGGCTATTGCTGAGTTCTCATCTGTGGGTTCGAGAAGCTCAATTCTGCTTTCTCCAACATGTAGGATTGCTGCCCTGATCTTTTCTCTTGGCACTTCCTCTATCTCATCAACCTTGAGGCCGAGGCCTTCCCATATCTTTATGGCATCATCCAAATTCTTAACGGCTATTCCTATATGGTCTATTTTCTTTATCATACCTTCACCCCCAAGCTTTTTTCCAAAACAACCTCAGCGGCAGAGTAGGGATCAAGTTCTCTACTGAGGATTCTATCTATGAGATACATTAGTTCATCTTCTCGCATCTTTTCTCCGATTCTCTTTGCTATCATACTTGACACAATTGTTTTAACCTCCTCTTCCGCTCTGAACTTCCTTTTTCGTTTAATTTCACCGCTTTCTTCAAGGAATTTCTTGTGTCTTTTAATGGAATTCCACAATTCTTGGATTCCTTTTGTTGATGTTGCGATTGTTTTTATTATTGGTGGTCTCCAGCCACGCTTAGTCCATTTTTCCTTCTCAAGATCGAGCATCATTTCAAGTTCAAAAACTGTCGCATCTACTCCCTCTTTGTCGGCTTTATTGACAACAAAAATGTCAGCAATCTCCATCAGTCCAGCTTTTATGGCCTGTATATCATCCCCAAGTCCCGGAACTGTGGTTAAAACGACAGTGTCAGCTGTTTTTACTATATCGACTTCTATCTGACCGACACCTACGGTTTCCACAAAAATTACATCGCAACCAAATGCATCGAGAACTTTTATTGCATCATTGGTGGCTTTCGCCAAGCCTCCGAGACTTCCACGGGTCGCCATGCTTCGTATAAAAACTCCCGGATCTGTTGAATGTCTCTGCATTCTTATTCTATCACCTAACAAAGCCCCACCGGTGAATGGGGATGTTGGATCTATTGCGATAACCCCGACGATTTTGCTCTCTTCTCTCGCCACCTTTATCAGTTTGTCCAGAAGTGTGGATTTTCCAGAACCCGGGGGGCCTGTTATTCCAATGACATGAGCGTTTCCGGTGTATCTATAGATTTTCTTAACTATCTTCCGGGCATTCTCATCATCGTTTTCCACAAGGGTTATGAGTCTTGCTGCGGCTCTCTTATCCCCTCTGAGCATTCTGCTAATTAGATCCTCTATCATTATCATCACTTTGGCTAAATTATCCATAAAAGAATATAAAACTTTAGGCTGAGAACTTTCTGAGCTTTGTGATGTTTTCATCGATGAAGGTGATTATATCCTCTATCGGGCTTCCCGGCCCAAAAACTTTTGCAACACCAATTTTTTCAAGCTCCTGAGCATCGTCTGGTGGTATAATGCCGCCTGCAATCACGAGGACATCTTTATTTGGCTTAAGTCCTTTTTCCTCAAGAAGTTTGAGAATCTTTGGGATGAGAACCATATGAGCGCCTGAGAGTATGCTTATTCCGAGAACATCGGCATCTTCCTGAATAACGCTTTCAACAATCTGTTCAGGAGTTTGTCTTATTCCTGTGTATATAACTTCAAATCCTGCATCCCTCAGAGCCCTTGCTATGACTTTAGCGCCTCTATCATGTCCGTCAAGACCGGGCTTGGCGACTATAATCCTAACTTTTGAGCGCTCAACCATTTCCACCACCAGAAAGATTTTTGTTCTGTGAGGTATTTAAAGGTTGTCAAAAATCAAGTCTATCTTTTACAATGGATTTTTTATCCAAGCCAAGGATTTTTAAGCCTTTTCGTCAATCCTCTAACCATGATGGATCTGCACACTCATACAGTATTTTCTGATGGAGTTGGAGAAATATCTGACAACATCGCCAGAGCAGAACAGAGGATGCTTAAACTGATTGGTATAAGTGACCATATGCACTACTTCACTCCTAAAACGTTCAATAGCTATGTGTTTCAAATTAAGCGTTTTAAAAAGGAGAGCGAAGTAAAAGTCTTAGCAGGAATAGAGGCAAATATCTTCCCCGGCGGTGTGGATATTACAGATAACATGGCTGATAAGCTTGATTATGTGATAGCATCTGCTCATGTATGGTTAGAACCCGGGAGAGCCGAGGTATATCTTGATCTGATAAAAACTGCCCTTCGGGACGAAAATGTCGATGTAATTGGTCATTTCGGCAATCTATTTCCACATATTGGTTATCCAAAAGAAGAGGAGCTTATAGAAATCATAGAACTTGCGGAAGCAAATGGCAAAGCCTTTGAAATAAGCTCTCGATACAAAGTTCCTGAGCTGGGTTTCGTCAGGGCATGTATTCAGAGAGGAGTAAAGCTAACCCTCGGGAGTGATGCACACATGCCGGAGGATGTTGGGAGGGTAGGATGGGCTCTGAAGCTCTTCCGAAAAGCAGGGGGGAAGGATGAAGACCTGCTGTTTTCTGAGCTATTATAAAACCTCGAACCCAAGCTCTTTCAGCTTGATAACTATCTCAATTGGAAAACCTATGACATTGTAAAAGTCTCCTCTAATCCACTCCACGAAAAGGGCTCCTTTCCCCTGTATTCCATAGGCTCCTGCCTTGTCCATTGGCTCTCCTGTCTTTATATATGCAAGAATCTCACCGTCGCTCAGCTCTCGGAACTTTACCTGCGTGGTAACTGCACCACAGAGTTCTTTTCCCTCGTGAATTATGCAGTATCCCGTTGTAACGAGATGCGCCCTTCCGCTTAGGCGCTTCAGCATTTCATAGGCCTCTTTCTCGTCTTTTGGTTTTCCAAGGATTTTTCTGTCAGCTGAAACAACTGTATCCGCTCCTACTACAGTCCCTCCTGTTCTTGAGAATACTTCCTTCGCTTTTCTTCTCGCAATCTCAAGGACAAAAGCTTTGGGATCATTGAGGTCACAATTTTCATCAGCCCTGCTCGGTACTACCCTGAACTCCCGAATGAATCTGGCGAGTATCTCACGTCTTCTTGGTGAAGCAGATGCCAGAACCAGCATAGTATCTTCTACTGAAAAGAGTTAAAAAATCTTGCGAGAACTTAACCCGGCGATGACGATAATTTCGCTAGCTGAGGTGTGATGATTACCCTCGCAGCTGAGCCTTTATTATGCATCCTTTGGAAATATCGGTATTTATCTCCCGACCTTTTAAGGATTCAATTTCGCTACCCAGGAATTCGAGTCTCCCGTTGAACTCGATGGTGCTTAAAATAGCACCGAGTGTTTCAAGAGGGTCGTGCCTCTCTTCTATTTTTACTACTGTATAAAAGAAGAAAGTGAATTATAAAAAGTTTTCTCAGAGGGTTGCCCACACCTCTATTCCTGCCTCAAAGAGTCTCTTCAGCTCTCTTCCAATTGGTGTGTTTTTGCTAACTTTGATTATGCCTTTTTTATTTGGTGTCGCTGTGAAGACGTACTGCTCTCCGCCGTAGAACTTGAGAGGTTTTTTGGCATAATCAGGTGAAACCCTCAGGACCATCGTTTTCTTTTTCTCTTCAACCTCCACAGGGATTCTCTCCTTTGGTTTCTCCGCTTCTCTCTCAGTGAAGCTCTTGACGTCGATGCTTATCCCCACTTTCTTTTCTATCTCCGTTATTCTCTTGCCTTTCTTTCCGATTATGGCAGGAATGTCGAATTCATCGGCATAGATAACGGCTCTGTGGGGACTAACTATCTCCACTTCTGCATAAACATCAGGCAGAAACTTCTTTATCTCCTGTTTAAGCCTTTTCTCGGCCAGTTTTAGTGCAGGGGACTTTTCCTTTTTCTTCACAGGAACGACGCTTATTTCCTCACCGTAGGTGTATATCTCGTATTCAAGTTCTCCTGTTTCAAAGTCCCTGACTTCAATGACAGGCCTTGCTAAATCCTCCTCCCTCATTCCGCTTGGCACTTTAACCATATACTCAAGTGTCAGAACTTTGGCAACTCTTCCAGCCTTTATGAATATTACAGTGTCGACAATCTGAGGAATTACTCCAAGTTCTACCCTACCTATGAATCTCTGAACTGCATCAATGGGCTTTGTGGCATGGACGACACCAACCATGCCGACTCCTGCGAGCCTTAAATCGGCGTATATTTTAAAGTCACTCGTCTTTCTCATCTCGTCAAATATTGTGTAATCCGGTCTTACGAGAAGGAGTATGTCACCTGTCTTCTCCATCCTGCCGCTCAGTGCAGTATACTGTGTAATCTCCTCTCCAACCTGCAGATCACGCGGCTTTTCCATGGTCTTAACTATTTTACCCATTGAGGCATACCACTCGGCCAGTGCTTGGCCGAAGGTTGTCTTGCCTTCTCCGGGAGCTCCAGCTATGAGGATACCCTGAGCCCTGTCTTTGAGCCTTTCAAGGAGCTTCTCGGGAAGAGCATAGTCTTCGAGGCTGAGCTTTGTAATCGGTCTGACTGCGGTTATTTCGATTCTATCGGCAAAAGGTGGCTTGGCTATGACTATACGGTAGTTTCTAAGCTGTACAACTGTTGCACCCGGTTCATCAAGTTCTATGAAGCTTTCAGGGTCGCGTTTGGCCCTTTCCACTATATCATCGGCTATCTCCTCAAGCTCTTTATCCGTGAGGACGTCATTACTTATTGGGACTAACCTCCATTCTCCTGGTTTTCCCTTTTTTGCCAGAGGAAGTATCCCAGCCTTCAAGTGGACACTCATGGTTGTTTCATCAAAAAAGTCCTCTAAACGATGCTTCACTTCCTTTTTTGCCTCCAGATAAATAACATCTATTCCCTTTGCTATTGCCACATCCCTCTGTATCCGGTCTCCTGTAATGAGGGTGGCATTCGTTTCCTTCGCAATTTCCCGAATAATGCTGTCTATCTCACCAGCTTTAGCTCTACTAATCTGCCAGAGCTCTGGTCTCTCTCCATAAAACTCAAGAAGGATTTCACTTCTATCTGCCATTTGTCTGAGTTTTTTAAGCTCCTCTAATCCGACATGCCCGATGGCCTTTCCTTCATTTGCCTGATGTTCGATTTCGGCAACAACAGCCTCGGGTATTATCAGCTTGATTTTTTCCTCAATCCCAGTGAGAAACTGGGTTAAGCGTCCATCGACAATAACACTGGTATCAGCAACAAATACTCTCATTTTTCTCACCTCTTTATCTCAGAAACTCCCTCACACTATTTTCTGTTTATAAGCTTTTGGTAAAGGTTCATAAAGGTTTAGATATCAGTACTTAATTAGGTGGGAATATGGGCAGGATCATATCCATTGCATCCGGGAAGGGTGGAACAGGTAAAACAACAACCACTGCAAATCTCGCCGTTGCTCTTGGCATGAAAGGACAAAGTGTGTGTGCTATTGATGCCGATCTAACAATGGCAAATCTGAGTCTTGTGATGGGAATTGATGATGCCGATGTTACTATTCACGATGTCCTTGCAGGAGAGGCAGATATAAGGGATGCAATATACTCAACCTCATATGAAAACGTGGCTCTTATCCCGGCGGCTGTTGACTGGGAGCATGTTATGAAGGCAGATCCTCGAAAGTTACCTGAGATAATAAAATCGCTGAAAAATAACTTTGATTTCATACTTATAGATTGTCCAGCAGGTTTGCAGATGGATGCTATGAACGCAATGCTTAGCGGTGAAGAGGTTATTCTCGTAACAAATCCTGAGATATCATGCATAACAGATACCATGAAAGTTGGCATAATTTTAAGAAAAGCCGGATTGGTTGTTTTAGGCTTTGTTTTTAATAGATACGGAAGGAGCAAGAATGATATTCCACCCGATGCCGCGGAGGAGGTTATGGAAGTTCCTCTTTTAGCAGTTATTCCAGAGGATCCAGCGGTGAGAGAAGCTACACTCGAAGGTACTCCTGTTGTAGAATATAAACCCCAATCACCCGGAGCCCAAGCATATGTTAAACTGGCTGAACAGATAATAAGAATTGCAGGATGGAAAGCCAGAGTAATGTATTGATTTCTTTTTGAGATAATTTTTTAAGTGCAATTCATGTTTTTAGAGAGCATATAAAAACTCATCCAAGGAGAAATAGATAATGCTTTTCAGCTGTTAATATAAGAAGTCCGTGGTGAGGAAATTGTGCTTAATAGCGGGTGGAATAGGGTCAGATTTGAAGTCAAAGTTTGTTAAAATGATACATGCAGGAAAACACCGAGGTAAAGATTCCTTTGGTGTTTGGACTAATGGAGGAGTTCTGAGAAGTGATGATTTTGATAAAATTCCTGAAATACCTGAGGGCAGGATAGGTCTTATACAGTGCAGACTTGCCATTGTAGGATCATTGACTCATACCCAGCCCTTCGCGAATGAAATTTCTTTGGTTCATAACGGGGAGGTATACAACCACATTCTTTTAAGAGAGTATCTTCACAAACAGGGAATACGTTTTGAAAGTGATGTTGATAGTGAGGTAATACTCCGTTTAATTGAATATTTCTTAGAAAAGAACCTTCCCATTCCAGCTATCATCAGGAAAATTATGTTTATGGTGAATGGGGATTATGCTGTAGCTTTTTCAGACAGGGAGGGGAAGAAGATATATCTTTTCAGGGATCCTGTTGGGATAAGGCCATTGTATTATTCACCCAGGGGATTTTTTGCTTCGGAGAAGAAGGTTCTCTGGAGCATTGGAGAGGAAGCATACCCTGTTAAGCCCGGCTATTTGGTTGAAATATCAGAGAAAGGAATTAGGAGCACGCAAATATTCAGCTTAAGTGAGTTAAGAGGAAGAAACTTTGAGTTTCAAAAAGCTGAAGCTTCATTGAGTAATATGTTAGATTACGCCATAAAATTGAGATCTACTAAAAACGTGGGAGTTCTCTTTTCTGGAGGACTTGATAGTGCGCTTTTAGCTTTATTGGCCTCCAAGTATTCCAATGTCGTTCTCTACACTGCAGGGGCGGAAGGAAGCTCTGATTTAGAATGGGCAAGGAAAGTGAGCGAAAAACTTGGGTTAAAACTGAGAGAGTTTGTGTTTGATATAGAGGATGTTGAAGAAGCGGTAAAAAGGGTGATATATGCCATAGAAGAGCCGGATGCCATGAATTTAGCGATAGGGATCCCGCTATACTTTGCTACAAAAGCCGCCTCTGAAGATGGGATTAAGGTTCTTTTGAGCGGTCAGGGGGCTGATGAGCTTTTCGGGGGATACCATAAATATCTCAAAGACCCCTCACTGATGTATGAAGACTTGCTTAACTTGGGTGAAAGAAACCTGGTTAGAGATGACAAGGTGGCAATGTTTAATAGTGTAGAAGGGCGTTTTCCTTTCTTGGATTTAAACATAATCAGGATTGCTCTGAGGACACCTCTTAGGTATAAAATCCATGGTAATATAAGAAAGTATCTTCTAAGAAAGGTGGCACTTAAACTTGGACTTCCAAAGGAAGTAGCACTAAGGGATAAAAAAGCATGTCAATATGGTACAAATTCCCAGAAACTGCTAAAAAAGATTGCAAAAAAGCAGGGCATGAGGCTCTCATCTTATGTTAAGACGCTCTTTAAAGAGGTGTTTAAACAAAACTAAACGTTCTGAAACGTTCTTTAACTTTTGGAAAGTTCAGACTATATCTTATTCCCCAAATGCTAACAGAACAAAACGATTTCGTGAAAAAGGCTTAAATATAGGTTTCCCACTACTTATCTCGGGTGAAAAATAATGGAAATCAAAAAAGGATTGGTTTTAACATGCATTTTCATTCTCATTGTAAGTTTGACCAATACAAATTATGTGCATGCAGAAGGTGTGAATATTGTGATTCTTGTGAGTGATAACGAGGCGGACTCAGCAGTTGCCATGAGTATTGCATCCCTTTTGAATGTGAGTGTTGTTGTTACTCCATGGGGTATATACAATCCCAATGTCACGGCTGAAATAATAAAACAGATGCCGGATAAAGTCATAATAATCGGCGGTCCTGTTGCTGTTCCTGTTGAGTATGAACAGGATTTAGATAATCTTGGGATACCCTATGAAAGGTGGTATGGCGAAGATAGGTATTCAACTAACATACGTGTTCTTGAAAATGCGGAGGATGAATTTCCAGGAATATTCAATAATGTCGAGGTTCTCATAATTAACGGACGTGATCAAGGGGCAATAGAGACAATAAAGAAGCTGGAACTTAAGAATATAGTCCCGATATTTGTGGATAATGGACTTGAGAATCAAACGGAGGTTATAGGACATTTAATCAAACCAAGAAAAGTTGTACTCGTTAAAAGCCCCCTTTTGACACAGGAGATGTCTGTGGTACTGCAACAAATGATTGAAAGGAATGGTATAACCATATCTCAGATTACTGTTGAAGCTAACAGGGAATTGTGTCTTGGGGTTATAGCCAATACACAATCCATTTTAGAACTTGCCAAAACTACACTCGATGATTTAAAGATTCCCGGTGCAAAGAATATGCTTAAACTGGCCAATAAAGAACTTCAAAAATCAAAAGAGGAGTACAACAGAGGAAACTATGTGCTGGCATATAGGTATGCTATATACGCCCGGAATCATGCGGATGTTGTTATATTCTTGGCTGGTAGAGAGAAAAATAAAATACTACACGGTCTCCCAAATGTAGCTCTTGAACATGATATTTTAAGGCTACAGATTCAGATACAGGCCTTAGCTAATTCCGGAGCCGACGTTAGTGAAGTTCAGAAATTAATTCAACAAGCTGAGGATTATTTGCAAAAAGGGGACTTGGAGTCAGCTTTTGATATTGTTCAAGTTATCAAAGAAAAATTAAAGAACTTATTTGTTAATGAAAAGAGCAAGAATAAACATGAACCGGATCACTCAAGAGGCAGAAGACATTGAATAACGCAGATATTGTCGCCTCGTGGCATTATATCGAAAGCAAAGACTTTTATTTTGTTTATCTATTTCTTCTTGATAGCTATGAAAATACTGATGGTTGGACATTATCCCCCTCATGGCGGTGGAATTGCAAATCATCTTGATAATCTTGTCAGGGAACTAAGGGAAAGACATGAAGTATATATTCTAACATACGGTCCTATAAAACCCCGGGATTTTGAGAGGAGATTCGTTTATCAGGTTAGAGTACCTAAAATAATGGGAATTAGGGGCATAAGTTTTTCCATATTAGCAGCAAAAAAAATTGTAGAACTCCACGAAAAATTTAGATTCGATATAATCCATGCCCATTTTGTTGGAACAACAAGTTATGCTGGAGTCCTTGCAAGGAAGAAGATAAGAGTGCCACTTGTGGTAACAGCACATGGAAGCGATTTGGATTTTATGTCAAAATTACCTCTGGGAAGATATTTTGTAAAAAGAAGCTTAATACAGGCTGATGCGGTTATAACAGTTAGTCATTATTTAGCAAAAAAAGCACTATATCTCGGAGCTGAAGATGTATATATCATCCCTAATGGTATAAAACTTCTAAAGTCCCACAATCTAAAAAAGGAGTTTATAACATTTATTGGGTCGTTAAGAGAATATAAGGACCCTGCAATCCTAATTCAACTTGCCAGAATTTTTCCAGCTGAGAATTTCCTTATTGTCGGTGAAGGTCCCCTCAGGAGGAGATTAGAGAAAAATTCACCTCCAAATGTGAGATTTTTGGGATATAGAACGGATATTGACAGGATACTCTCCCAGACTAAAATACTAATCCTTCCTTCAAAGAGGGAGGGATTTGGCCTTGTTGTAATTGAGGCAAATTCTCTTAAGGTTCCGGTAATAGGTAGGAACATCGGAGGTATTCCAGAGCTTATACGGAATAAAAAGAATGGGATTCTCTTTGAAAACTTTGAGGATCTTGTGGAGGCTTTAAGATCATTACTCGAAAAAAAAGAGGCTCGTAGAATGGGGCATGTTGGTTTTAAAATCTCAAAGAGATATCAATGGAAAAAGATTTCTAATGAGATCGAAGGAATATACATTAAATTACGCTCTCCTTAATTTCCCTCATTTTGTTAATCAATGTTGAAAGCTCGTCAAGGGTTATCTCATTTACAAGAAGCCTGCCTTGATAGCTGGTGGAGAATCTTACTATCCTGGTCTCTTTATTTAGGACATATTCCACGAGGAGATTCAGCTTATCACAGACATCGAGGAATTCTTCTGTTGATCTAACCCTAATTATCGGTAATTCTTTTTCAAAATTCTCCTCAACCTCAAGAAATGGGGCGTTTTTAAATAATCTTTTTAACTCTCTAATCGAGAATTGAAACAGATACTCATCTTCCTTAAACATAGCCATTCACGATTAAATTAATGATGTTTATATTCATAAATGTTGAGGTGAGAACATGACAATAATCATCAACATGAGAGGGATACAATATAAAAAAATCAAAATAGCAGCAAGATTCATAAGAGAGGGAAAACTCGTTGCATTTCCCACTGAAACGGTATATGGTTTAGGAGCTGATGCATTGAATGAGAAGGCCGTGAAAAAGATATTTCAGGCTAAAGGGAGGCCCCCTGACAATCCATTGATAGTCCATATAGCCAACTTTGAACAGCTTTATGATCTCGCCAGCTCAATTCCTAAAGAAGCAGAGATACTCGCCAAGAAATTCTGGCCGGGTCCATTAACTTTTGTCCTCCCAAAGAAAGATAGCGTTCCTTTAATAACAACTGGTGGGTTAGATACTGTTGCGGTTAGAATGCCTGCAAATGAAATTGCTCTCTCATTAATAAAACTCAGCGAGAGACCAATAGCCGCTCCTTCGGCTAATATAAGTGGAAAACCAAGCCCTACTTCCGCTGAGCATGTTATAGATGATTTTTACGGAAAGATTGAATGTATAATAGATGGAGGAGAAACCAAAATTGGCGTTGAATCAACGGTGCTCGATCTCACATTAAAACCCCCAATGCTTCTGAGACCCGGAGGATTGCCGCTTGAAGAAATAGAGAGGGTTATTGGGAGGATTAGGGTACATCCATCAGTTAAAGGACACATAGTTGATATTGCACGAGCACCCGGAATGAAATACAGGCATTATGCCCCAGATGCTCAAGTTATTGTAATTGAAGGCAGAAAAGATAAAGTTCATGAAAAGATAGTGGAGTTGATACAGGATTATCATCGTAAAGGGCTTAAAGTTGGCGTCATGAGTACCGGGGGATTTTATGAAGCGGATGTTTGCATAGATCTCGGTCGAAACAGTGAAGAGGTTGCCAGAAATCTCTTTAAAGCCCTCAGAGAGCTGGATAAAGAAGGTGTGGATGTAATACTTGCTGAGGGAGTTGAGGAAAGGGGATTGGGTTTAGCAGTTATGAACAGACTCAAAAAAGCCGCTGGACACAGAACGATAATACTTAAATAATCTTTAACGAAATAAAAACTACTTTAAAGTTTGGTATGAAATTAGTCGTCGTCTGAAATAACAAGAGGTGAGAAATTTGGTACTCTTGGGGACAGAAGCCCCAGAAGATCTTGAACAGATGGGATTTAGAAGGATTACTAATGGCAAGATCGGAGAGGGCCTAAAAGCTTTACTTCGAGCTGCTAAAGCCTATGAATCGAAAGGCTATCTTTTAGATTCTGCAAGGATATATAAGTATATTGGAATGTTCATGCTAAACAGAACAGGATCTATAGAAAAGTCCCGTCCACCCCTTCTCAGGAGTGCATACTTGTATGTTCAACTAATATCAAGGGAAATTGAGAAGGAAGAGGTTAATCTTGACAGGCTGGAAGAGTTTTGCATGAATGTTCTTGAGATATTCTCTGCCATTGAAGATTCCCAGAGTATCCAAAAATACGCTAAAGAATTTGCTAACATGTATGAAGACTTAGGAGATGCATATTACAATGCAGATGATTTTTTAGCGGCTATTAAAGTCTATGAGGCTGCTCTGCGGCATTACAGAATTATAGATGATAAAGAAGGCGTTCGCCTTATATCAGAAAAACTCGTTACCTTGTACGGGAAAATAGCTGAGGAAAAGCTTGAGAAAAATGATAATATTGGTGCCGCAGATATTTTCTTTAAGGTAGCATTTTTTATCAAGGATCTCTTCGGATATGACATACATTTCATGGAAATGATGGATACAGCAGGAAAGAACTATGAGAAAGCTAGTAAACTGAGCTATGCAGAAGGTGACCTTGACAAGACGACAGAACTTTTAGTAAAGGCTCAATATGCCTATCTCTTAGGCCGTAATTTCAACCGGGCAAAGCTCATAGGGTTAAATGTGAGTCGGATGTTGTACCAAGTAATAGGGACATATAAATCTATAAATGAGCTTGAAACAGCAGCTAAAAAATCTATGGAGCTTGTGAAGGCATTGATAGCCCTTGGAAAATTCGAAAATGCAATCGAAGTATATAAAAATGTTCTTGAACTGTCTGCAAAATTGGAATACAAAGTTGAAATTAGAAAATCAATACTGGAGTATCTTGCTGCATTAAAAAGCGATGTTTATATTCTTGGAATTCTTGAGAGTGTTGAGTTTTACATCAAAAAGAAAAAATATAATGAGGCTCTTGAGCTTATTGAGAATGCATTTGTTAGATACAGAGAAGAACTTGGTAAAATACAAAAACTTCTCTACAGTGCTGAAGGATTGGGACGAAAATGAATCTGTTAAGATATAAATAGCAATGTAAAAATAAACAGTGGAAGATAATTACTAAAACAATTATGGTGAACCCGGGGTCACCTGAACCCTCGGAAGAGGCACATGATAGGGAAGCCTCATTTCCTTGGCTATTGCCATCATCAGAGGGGTTATCTCGTGAGTTATTGAATTTACAACCTCGGCAAACATCAATGGGTCCATCTTCTTCTCCTTTTCCCATACATCAAGGAGTGCATCTATTTTGTCTCTCTGAGGAGGCACATAGAATACTTCACCTGTAATTACTGCTCGAGCTATTTCTGGATTATATCGTATATTATATTCAAAGAGAATTTCTATACCGTTTATTTTTCCTGTTGGAGTTTTCAGTTCCCCAAGTCGCATTTCTTTAATCTTTGGAGAGAGGTTAACCTCAATTTTACCGCCTACCGCCCCAGAGGCTGTCTTTTCAAATTCGATTTTTTTTATGTTCATTCCAAGTATTGACATTTCATTTCACCACCTCTTTTTCTACTTTAATCTCCATCCGTAGAGCTTTAAACTTTTGGGCTTAATTTCTTCCATGCCAAGGGAAAAAGTCGTCAGGATATGGGATGAGAGGGAAGTGATATATACCCCGAAGAGATGGTGCCACCTCTGGGGGAAGAGGGAGAAAGCACTCAGCATAATGGAGCGTCTTGAACAGTTTGACCCTCAGCTCTATGGTAGCGTTGCAAGGGGAGATGTAAGGAGTGATAGCGACATAGACATTTTTATCCCCTACAAAGTGCCCAGCTACCTCATCGAGCTCGCTCTTGAAGGGTTGGTGAGCAAAAGGAGGATAGTGATGGCGACACCATGGCACCTCATTAAGGGTGTTATTGAGATAGACGAGGAGACCACCGTCACCTTTCCGTTAATCGATCCCACAGATAGAGAGCTGGAGTTCTACAAGTGGGGCGGAATGATAGATCTTTGGGAGGTAAAAACTCAGCAACGCGTTCCCGGTGTTAACAAGAGGCTCATCTTGATAGTTCCAACTGAAAGAGGACATCTTGAGCGAGAAGTCGTTGGAAGGGAAAGTGAAGTAGCAAAGGTTTTAGGCGTTAGTATCGGTATCGTAGAGGAGCGTGTTAAAATCCTCACGAGGAGGGACAGTATAGGTAGAACCGGAATCTACATCAATGAGGAAGTTCCTGAGTGGATGAGCTTTGAAGAGGCTTTGAAACTCATAGCAGACCGTGATCCGAACGTCAGGAGAAAGGTGAAGGAAGCAGGAGGGATTTAGCCTCCCAGCCTTTCAAATATCATTGATATTTTGATCAGCAGTATATGATGAGATGACTTCATTTTCAGGTTTGCGGCAGTTCTCATTTGGGTTTGGGAGCTTTATGTACTGGGGGGCTGTTCCACCGTCTGGAAATCAACAACAAACACCATCTTACCCTCTTCAACCATTTACGAAACCAGCTCCTTCGAAGATCATGAGTTTATTGCCGGCAACATCTGTAACCGTGAGCTCAACCTTTCCACCCAGAATACCTGCAAGTTCATCTGCAAGTCTCTGATATGCCTTTTTCTGGTTATCTGTGAACTGATCAGCGGTTGTGGCACCGGTTAGAGCGCTAATATGATATATGTCATCCTTTTCAAGTATCAAATCCCATTCATAGTTCTGTCCCACAAGGGAGACGATATAGTCAGCGGTTTTTTGGGCTTCTTCTTTTGTTGTTCCCTCATAATAAACTCTGACCTCTCCGGAGGCGACGTATCTGTATTTGCTCTTGGTGGAGAGGAGATCTTTTGAGTCCTGTGTGATGACGGTAACGGTTACAGGAGAGCCGTTAAAAACATCTTGGCTTATCCTTGAAGCAAGGAGATGCAGATAAAAACGTGTTGCTGGCTCTATTTCGTCTGAACTTTTATAGGTGCTCGTTATCTTTACGATGTAGCTCTCTTCAGATTTCGTCAGGAATACATCGGTGTTGTTCTTAAAACCAAACTCGTTCTGCAGGAATAGAGCAAGATTCTTGGCAATGCTTGGAGAAACATCTCCGGAGTAGTGAATCTTGGTGTGTCCGATTGTTACCGTTTTTTCAGTGCTGGCCTTAGGATTGCTGCTTATACACCCGCTCGCTGCTGTGATTAATGCAGCGAGAATTAAAACAGCCAGTATTTTTCTCATTCGATCACCTTCCTATGATGCAAAAACCATCTCACAAAATAGAAAAGCGAGACAGGTTTTTGCTTTCTATAGTCCTATGGTCCAGTGTATATAAATCTTGCCTTTATTGTGTTGAAAACAAAAATTAAAAACGTTAATCTGCACAGCATTTCTCTCTCATGTGTGCCGGTAGAATCTCCCTGAAGCCTGTGTACTTCCAGATGGCCTTTGGAAGCTTCACGACACCCTCTTCAGTCTGAAAGTTTTCGAGGATAGCGACTATCGCCCTTGAGGTAGCTATGGCGGTCGAATTGAGTGTGTGGACGAATTTGGGCTTCTCGTGGGTCTTGTCGCGGTAGCGAATGTTCAAGCGTCTCGCCTGCCACTCAGTGCAGTTGCTGGCCGAGACAACTTCCCTGAATTTACCTTGGCCTGCCATCCAAGCCTCAATGTCGTACTTTTTGGCTGCAACATAACCTAAGTCGCCGGTGCAGATGTTCACAACGCGATAGGGTATCTTAAGTTCTTGAAATATCTCCTCAGCGTTTTTGATTATTCTTTCATGCCATTCCCAGCTCTCCTCTGGCCTTGAATAGACGAACTGCTCAACCTTGTGGAACTGATGCACTCTGAATATTCCCTTTGTGTCCTTGCCAGCAGTCCCAGCTTCTTTCCTGAAACACGGGCTTATCCCGGCATATAACAGAGGTAAATCAGCTCCATCAAGTATTTCATTGGCATGAAGCCCGGCGAGAGGATGTTCAGAGGTTGGGATTAGATAGAGGTCTTCACCCTCTACCTTATAGATGACGTCCTCAAAGTCGCCGAAGCTGGTAACGCCCTCCTCAACGAAACGCCTGACCATGTATGGTGGAACTACAGGGATAAAGCCCTTTTCGATGAGTTTGTCGAGGGCAAACCGGAGCAATGCCAAATCGAGGATGACCAGCTCATTCATGAGGTAGTAAAAGCGTGAGCCGCTTACCTTCGCAGCTCTCTCAAGGTCTGCTCCCCTTAGGAGTTCGAGCATATCAACGTGAAGCCTCGGTCTCCAGTCGAGGAGCTCGTACTCCATCTCTCCAAGGCTCTGCTCTTTAAAGCTTTCGAGAAAGCCTTCCCAGACTCTTGCCTTTCCCCAGAATCTTATGGGTACATTTTCGGTGTCATCTTTGCCGATAGGAACGCTTTCGTGGGTGATGTTTGGTAAACGCCAGAGGTAGTAGTCAATTTTCTTTCTGATCTCTTCAATTTCCTTTTCCAAGGTTTCAATCTGCTGGACTATCTCTTTGCTTTTGGCTAAGAGGTCATCTACGCTTTCACCTGCTTTTTTTCTTTTTCCTATTTCTATGGCAATCCTGTTTCTATCGCGTCTGAGGGTGTTGATTTTTCTGAGGTTCTCCCTCCATCTCCTGTCCAGCTCAAGAATTTCATCTATCCATTTGAGTTTCTCTATTTCTCCACGCTTTATCAGGTCTGCTTTAACGGTATCTGGGCTTTCACGGATGAGCTTTATGTCAAGCATGCTATCACCTTAGAAATAAAATGATGCTGTTGTTTAAAAATATTTGCTGATTGGTTGCTTTGAGGAATAAAGGACTAAAACCCAAAAAGAATCACTTCCACATCCTCATCCTCCTCAAGTATCTCAACATTCTCAGGTACCTCAATGAAACCATCCGCCTCAATAAAGCTTGTCACTGCCCCACTGCCCTTTAATATTGGTATAGCTTTTTCTCCTTCAATCCTGACAGGGAGGAACTGTCTCCTTCCTTTGACGGAGAATATCTTGTGGGCAAGCTTTTTCTGAGCTGTTCTGTGCTCATAACCCTGTCCAATAAGCTTCCTGATGAGTGGAGCAACTAAGAGTGTGAAGTTCGTCAAACAGCTCGTTGGATAGCCGGGAAGGCCGAATATGGGTTTTCCACCTATTAATCCTATTATCGTAGGTTTCCCTGGCTGGATCGCAATACCGTGAACCATAATCTCTCCAAGCTCCTCGATGATTGAGGCCGTTAAATCCCTTATCCCCCCGCTCGCACCGCCAGAGAGCAGAATCATATCGCAACATCTAACACCTCTAAGAATAAGTTCTCTCAGGCTCTCTCTGTCATCTTTGGCTATTCCAAGGAAAATTGCTTCTCCTCCTATCTCTCTAACAGCATCAGCTATAGCTCTTCCATTTATATCGTAAATTTGCCCATGTTTCAGGTTTTTTCCCGGGAGAACAACCTCGTTTCCCGTGCTTATCACGGCCACTCGGGGTTTTCTGAAAACCTTAACCTCACTAAAGCCCACAGCTGAGAGGAGGGCAGTTTCCTTGAACCCAAGCCTTTGACCCCTTCTCAGGAGATGCTTGCCTGCAGGTATATCCGCCCCTGCCTTCATGACTCCAAGACCGGGATAGGCAGGTTTGTAGATTGTAACCTCATCTCCTTCCCTGTCGACATCCTCAAACTGTACTACGGCATCTGCTCCCTTTGGCAGAGGTGCACCCGTGGAGATATAGACACTCTCATCCTTATTGAGTGTGATTTCAGGTGTATCTCCTGCGTTTATTTCCCCAATTACCCTCAGTATTGCGGGATTGCTCTCGCTTGCCATGAAGGTATCCTCCGCTCTGACAGCATAGCCGTCAACGGTTGCTCTATCGAAAGGAGGAACATTTATGGGGCTTCTAACGTCTTCGGCCAGTATTCTTCCAAGGACATTTTCTATCGCCACTTCCTCGATTTCGCTCTTCAAGGGAAGCGAATCAATAATCTTCAGGGCCTCTTCAAGAGAAATAACCTTTAGGAATGCCATTTTATCACCCACAAAAAAGAGGGTGATTTGTTATAAATGGATTGCGTAAGCAGGGATGTTTAACCAATAAAAGGACACAAGTGTGTTTCTATAAGTTTAAAGAATATGCCGTTTTCCACACTGAAACTTTGAGATGAGGGCTTTTGGATGAGAAAAGAGAGTTAAAAAGCTGTTCTCGTACATGGCTGACGGTGTTTAGAGTGCAGTTCTTGGGCCGAGGATAGAAAAAGAAACATCCGCTTTCACTAAATATACGGAGAATCGGGAGTTACATAAACGTCGCCAGCTGACAGGGGGTTCTCCTGTAAGGTGATTGAAAGCATGAAAAATCCCCTGAAGATGGAAGAAAACACCAAATTCTGTATGATTGCCTCGGCCCTCGTCTTCCGACAAGTTTCAGGTTTATGGTGTTGTGAGCTTACGGATCAAAGCAACTGAGCGGACGGATAAATTTTTAAGCACAAAGACCTACTCTAAAGTATGATACTTAGGAGTAGGTTTATTGACAGAGAGGCTGAGCTGAACTTCCTGAGGGAAAGATACAAATCCGGGAAGCCAGAACTCATAGTGCTCTACGGCAGGAGGAGGGTAGGAAAGACCTTCCTGCTGAGAAAGTTCCTCTCGGAGGTCGGCGGGCTCTACCTCCTCGCCGAGGAGAGCGAGACAATCCTTGAGGACTTCTCCGAAAGGCTGGCGGAATATTTCAACGACCCTTTCCTGAGGGAGAATCCTCCCGCTAACTGGAGGGCTTTCTTCACGTATTTAGCCGGGAAAAGCAACGACCGGCTCGTCGTCGTGATTGACGAGGTTCAGTACATAGCGAGAGCCCAGAAGGAGTTCCTCAGCGTCCTCCAGAAGTACTGGGATCTGTACCTCTCGGGCACGAAGATAATGCTCATCCTCTGCGGTTCTCTCGTCTCGTTCATGGAGGGCGTTCTCTCCTCAAAGTCCCCAATCTACGGCAGGAGAACCGGAGCGTGGAAGGTCGAGGAGATGAGCTTCTTCGACACTCTCGGGTTTTACCTGATGCCTGTTGAGGAGGCCGTCAGGGTCTACTCCATCTTCGGCGGCGTCCCTCAGTACTGGGCCGACTACAGCCCTAAAAGGAATTTCTGGGACAACCTCCGTGCCCTGCTTCTCTCAAAAGGTGCCAAGTACTACGACGAGCCCAAATATCTCCTGAAGGAGGAGCTACGCGACGTTTCCCGCTACTTCTCGATTCTGCGCGCAATAGCCCTCGGCTACACCCGCTTCGGCCAGATTGCAGACAGAGCGCGGATAGAGACCAAGTCCCTCGGAAAATACCTGAACGTTCTCGAGGAGATGGGCTACATAGCAGAGGAGAAGCCCATCGTTGGGAGGGCGAGAACCCACTACCGCATAAAGGACAACCTCTTTCACTTCTGGTTCCGCTTCGTGTATCCGCGGAGGAACGAGCTGGAGATGGGTTTCGACGTTGTGGGAGACATGAAGGAGGAGTTCAACGCCTACGT
>Ga0256914_1000299_pt1 | contig 47663 bp, 33 predicted proteins | sample HulkmetaG_FD_191571 | JGI IMG/M metagenome (GOLD analysis project Ga0256914, IMG submission 191571) | Hydrothermal chimney microbial communities from Main Endeavour vent field at the Juan de Fuca Ridge, Pacific Ocean - Hulk | ecosystem: Environmental > Aquatic > Marine > Hydrothermal vents ...
TGCGTCCCAGGGCCCAGGCCGCATGGCCTCGGATGAGCGGCTCGGGATCCTGGCTCAGGCGTTCTGTTAATGGAGGAATGCTTTCCGGGGAACCCCAGTTCCCCATGGCTACACACACGTTTCGCAGGAGCCCTCGCCGTTTGGCCCGGTAGATGGGGGTCTTACGGTATCTCCGACGGAATTCTTCTTCGTCCAGGCGGATGAGGTCTAATAGCCGCGGGGCTACTTGTTCCGGGCGTGGCTGGAACGCGGGTTCGTCAGTGGGGCGGGCGAAGCGGGTGTTCCAGGGACAGATGTCCTGACATTCATCACAGCCGAAGATCCAGTTTTTCATGTGGGGACGCAGGTCGCGCGGGATGGGGCCTCGCAGTTCAATGGTTAGGTAGGAGATGCACCGTCGCGCGTCCAGGATGTAGGGTTCGACAAAGGCGCGCGTGGGACATGCTTTCAGGCAACGCGTGCACGCGCCGCAGGTCCCCACAGTGCCGTCGGCGAATTCCCAGCGAGGAGGTGTGCCGAGCCTCAGGGGCAGGGGATCCGGTTCCAGGGGTTCGGGCACGAGGAGGACGCCCAGGAACAGGTAGGATCCCAGGTGGGGGTGAATGAGGCAGGTGTTCTTGCCGATGAACCCTAATCCGGCCCGCGCGGCCCACGCTCGTTCCAACACGGGACCAGTGTCTACGTAGGCTTTGGCGTATTCGGTGCGGCCGCTAAGTTCTCGCAGGTGCGCGTCCAGTTGGAAGAGTCGAGGCCGCAGGATGTCGTGGTAATCCAGTCCCCATGCGTAACGGGAGATGCGTCCCCGAGAGGGGTCGGTGAGGAGGGTGGGGTCGGGCAGGTGGACGTAGTAGTTTCGGGCTACGACGATGATGCGTTGGGCCGTGGGGTAGATGGTACGGGGGTCCAGGCGCGCTTGGGGATTTCGGACCATGTAGTGCATGGTTCCGGCAAAGCCCCGGTGTATCCATTCCAGAAATGCCTGGCTTTCGGGCAGGTGGGAGAGGGTCGCGATGCCCACCGCGTCGAATCCCAACGCGCGGGCTTTTTCTTTGATGCTTCGGGTCCATTCACGGTAGCGGGCCCGCTGTGGTCCGGTCATGGTAGCCAGTAGATGAGCAGTCGCGGTTCCCCGGCCGGTGCCCGCACTTCTTCCAGGCGGCCTCCGGGGTACATGTGGACGATGATGTTTACTCGGGCTTGTTGTGTTACGGGTGCGACGATGACTCCGTGGTGTTGGACACAGCGCTGGAGGTCTTCTGTCCATGTGTCGGGGGCAATTTCCATGTCCTGCCGTCCGTGGAGGAGGAATTGGAATTCTCGTTCCTGGAGGGTGTGTTCTCCTCGGAGGTAGCAGGCGGGTCGGTCTTTTAAGGTGAGGATGAAGCGAGCCGTGAAGTCGTTTTCCCCCACGTGGGTAAGGGCTTCTCGGGTGTAGGTGTGCCAGTTTAACCACCCTGCCCAGAGGATGAGGAGGATGAGAAGGAGCGCGATGAGGGCTCGTGTGCGGGGATGGTCTTTGAGTACGCTCAAGGTCCAGCGCATACCGATGCTTATGGTCAGGGCGTTGGCTGGCAGGATGATGACGAGACGTGGCCAGAAGGGCGCGTCCACGGTCAGGATGGAGCCCAGGAGGAGGCTGAGAAGGATCCAGGTGGTGAGTAAGAAGTTGCCCGGGTGGCGTAGTCGTCCGGTGATAATGCCGACGCCCAGGAGGAAGAAGGGGGCTAGCCATGGGTTGAGCATGGGGTGAGGATAGCCAAATTGGGTGGATGTGTCGCCGTAGTATTGGAAGGTGAGTAGGGTACGTTGGACCTGGGCGAAGAAGATCTCGCGCAGGGTGGAAGCCTGGTACTTGTTCAGGAGGTGGGTGTACACGCCTGGATCGGTAATCATAACGTGGTTGGCCCGAGAGATGTAGGCGGGAAAGTCCCGGAGCGCTACAATGATCATGGGGCCGAAGGTGACGAAGAAGGCGATGAGGTACGCGATGATGCCCTCTTTATTCTCCGCGAGTTGTTTTCGGTGGAAGATGAGCAGGTAGATGGCCCACAGGGCAACGATGGGGATGAGGACACGGCCCGAGAAGTACATGTTGGTGGCTATGGCCGTGGTGATACCCGCGGCGACCCATGCCATAGGGGTTCGGCGGCGGTAGCCACGGAGCAGGAAGTAGAAACTCCAAACTGCCCAGGGGACTGGGTCTATGTAGGAGGGGATGCGGCTAAAGTGGATGTGGACAGCGTCGATTGCGCCCACGGCCAGAGCCAACCAGCCTACCTGTTCGTCCCACGCTTCTTTGCCCAGCATGTACACGCCTAACAGGCTGAAGGTCCCCGCAAGGACCGCGCTCATCCGCAGGCCGAAGAGGGTGTCGCCCCACAATTTCATGGTGAGGACTTCGTGGATGTATCCCCACATGGGAATGGTGGCCCATCCCAGGGAGAACCAGCCGTCGAATTCGTGGTGGAGAATTTGTCGCGCCTGGAGCCCTACAGAGGCCATGTCCCCGTGGACTTGAAGGGGGAGTGTGGTGAGGTGATACACGCGCAGGGCAAATGCGATGCCCAGCAGGGAAAGTAGGGTGAGGACTTTGCGCCACGCGATGTGGCGAGGGGCCGCGGGGCGGGAAGTGTACGCGGCGAACACGGAGAGGACGCCTACTCCCCATGTGAGATAGGTCCAGGCATTGTTGCCCTGGCGCCAGAAGATCGCCAGCGCGGCGAGGTAGGCAATGAGTCCGAGGGCGAGAAGGGCGCGGCGGCGCCTGGTTCCGCCAAAGATGACGGTGACCTGTGGGGTGTGAAATCGTCTAATGCGGATGACAACGGTGGTGGCCGCTTGTTCGTTGTGTACGATGCGGACGATTTCCAGGGGGGAAACTCCCTGGAGCCAGGGGGGGATGTAGGTGGCCACGGCTTTCCACATGAGAAAGATGCTGATCAGGTCCAGGGCGACGGCCAAACTGAAGTACACATCCCGTAAGGGGTCCACAGGACCAACTGTGGCGAAGAATGCGGTCGCGCTGGCACCTGCGATAAGGGACACGGCGGTGAGTGCCCATATTTTGCGTGGTACGGATGTGGTACGTTCAGGCATGGGCAGATCTCCCTTTGTTTCCCTCTGCCCCTCTGTGGGGTGAAGGATGAGTTGCGTGTGTGGCGGGCGTGGCTACACAGACCAGGGATAGGCCTGGCATGTGCGGCCACACTCGACGCACCAGGCGTTCTGCAGGGCGTAGGAACGGTACGAGTTTGTCGAACAGGCGAATTTGCCAATTCGGAATGGCTGGATACTGTCTGATCTTTCCGTCAAACCACCATCCCCACGCGCCTAACAGGTTGACGTCATGGATGAAAATGGGGGTAAACCCCGTTTGGTTCAGTATGTGTTGTAGGTGTTGACGAGTGTATCTCCGTTGATGTCCCAGTGATTGGTCCAGTGTATTATACAACCAAGGGTGGGCGGGGACGTATAACAGTAAGTGCCCTGTGGGGGTGAGGATTTCACGCGCGTGCATCAGGGCTTTCTGTTCTTCTTCAATGTGTTCAAGAACGTTGATGAATACGACGGTGTCTATGTTCAAGGTTCTCAGGTGTTCGACGATTTTTCTGTGCGTGATGTCCCCGTGAATGACCTGAACGTGCTCTAAGTGCCCCCAGCGGGCTTGTACGGAACGTACGGCATCTTCCAAGACGTCCAAAGCGACCAGGAGTTGCGCGTGCAGGAAGTAAGGGGTGAGATTGCCGATGCCGCAGCCCACTTCGAGTACTCGTTGTCCGATGTACGGCTGGAAGTGACCGGCAATCCAACGGTTGTAACGGGGGGCTTGGGATAGGCTTTGTAGTGTGTGCCAGAGTGTCTGGCGGGCTTTCTCGTCCATTCCCGGTCAGGATAAGACGTGTTGCAGGTTGGATGTGGCGCGCAATGTGGGCGATGCTCCACGTGCGTTTGCCGATGTTCAATGTTCAAGTTGTTGTTCTCAATCCACAAATCGGTACTTGATCAGGGTCCACAGCGCGCGCAGGCCGTCCTTCCAGGGGTGAATTTTCTTTCCTTCCTCGAAATCACGCCCGCTGTAGGAGATGGGAACTTCAAAGACTCGATATCCTCGTTTAAGGACTTTTGCAGTGACTTCGGGTTCAAATTCGAACCCGCGAGCATGGAGAGGGATGTTCTTGATCACATCTGCTCGGAACATTTTGTAGCAGGTTTCCATGTCTGTGAGGATGGTGTCGTACAGGATGTTGGTAACCAGGTTGAGGAATTTGTTGCCCAGGTAGTGGAGGAACAGGAAGGCCCGGTGGGGGCCCAGAAAACGGGATCCGTATACCACGTCTGCTTTTCCTTCCACGAGAGGCCGCAACAGTACACTGAATTCGCGGGGGTCATATTCCAGGTCCGCGTCTTGGATGACGATGTAATCGCCGCTCGCGTGCTCTAATGCTGTGCGGATGGCTGCGCCTTTCCCCTGATTTCGTGGGTGAAGGATAACCTTGATGTCCGGTTGGGTTTCGGCAATGTGTTGCAGGATTTCTCGCGTCCCATCTGTGGACCCGTCGTCCACCACGATGATCTCTTTTTCCATGTGTAAGTCTGGGTCCAAGGGTGCTTCGCGGACGCGACGGATGATTTCCTCAATGGTCTCCCGTTCGTTGTACGCGGGAATGATAACGGTCAACTTTGGCATCGGCCCTCTATCCTCTAATACACGTTGTGATGTTGAACGGCATCAGTATATCCAAAAGCAGGAGAAGAGGGAAACGCAGGCAAGGGGTGTGGGATGCAGGGGATCCCCTTTGCGCCCCCGCTGTTAGTGCTTACCCGACTGCGTGTCCTATCAGGTCAGGTTGTGCCGCGGTTCAACGGGCGGATAGGGCGCTCACAACACCGGGAACGCGCTAACAACCAGGGGGACACGTTGGTTCGCGCGCTTGGGTGCGGATGTCTGGGCCTGTTCCTGGGCCTCTTCCTGCAAGTTCATAACCACGGCAATTTCATCGCAGTGGTGGAATTTGGGACAGTACACGCACTCACTCCATATTTTAGGCGACAACTCCCATCGGTCCACCACGTGGAATCCCTGCCGTTCAAAGAATCCTTGTTGCAGCGTGAGCGCGGCGACCTGCGCGATGCCCTCCTGTCGAGCCACCTCGACCAGGGTGTGCACCAGACGCGCTCCAATCCCTTGTCCCGCGTACTCCCGGGCCACAGCCAGGGAGCGAATCTCCGCCAGGTCGGGAGAGAGCCGGGCCAAGGCCGCACATCCCACAACCCGACCGTCGGCCTCTGCCACCACCCACGTTTTTAGGGTGCGAAGTACTTCCTCAGGGCGCCGCGGAAGCATTAGATTTTCCGCGGCGTACCCGTTGACAATCTCCACAATTGTCGGTATGTCCTCTTCCCGCGCCGGGCGGATGATTACCTCTGCCATTGTTGTGCCCCCCAAGAAGTTGAAAGTTACCAAGGGATTGTGGGAAGGAAAGCGCACACAAAGTCGCGTTAGCGCTTAGCCACGCCCTCCTCCGACATTTAATACTCAGCCCGCCGATGCCTTCAGTGTTTGGACAAAGCGATCCACGGCTTCATCCACCTCTTCCTTCGAGATGATGAGGGGTGGAACCATGCGGATAACGTTTGGTCCCGCGTTGACCAGCACCAATCCGTGGTCCAGGGAAGCCTGTACCACGGGCCGAACATCCACGCTCATCTCGATCCCCACCATGAGGCCTCGACCTCGAATGTCCACAATGCGTGGGTCCTCAATGTCGCGCAAGCGAGCCATCAAGTGCTCCCCCACCTCGCGCACGTGATCCAGGAAGTCCTTATCGCTTAGTCGCGAGACCACATACTCGCCCACAGCGCTCACGACCGCGCCCCCGCCGAAGGTCGTCGCGTGGTCACCGGGCTCCATGACCTGAGCCACTTTGTCCGTGACCAGCACCGCGCCCATGGGGAGTCCTCCGGCCAGTGGCTTTGCCACGGTTAGAATGTCCGGGGTGACACCGTATTGTTCGTGGGCCCACAATGTGCCGGTGCGGGCCAGGCCACACTGGACTTCATCGAATACCAGCAGCGCGTCCACTTCCTGGGTGATCTCGCGCAGCGCGTGCAGGAAGGCTTCCTCCGCGGGTCGGATTCCCCCCTCGCCCTGGATGGGTTCCACAAACACCGCGGCCACATCCTCAGTAATCCCCTCCCGCGCGGCAGCAATGTCATTGAAGGGAAGAATGCGCACATGGGGCATTAGAGGACGGTAAGGATCCTGGTAGTGGGGGCGTGGGGTGATCGCCAGAGCCCCAAAGGTGCGGCCGTGGAATGCTCCCTCAAAGGCGACAATCGTGGTCTTTCCCTCACCGTGGTGGGTGCGGGCGTACTTGCGGGAGAATTTAATGGCTGCCTCATTGGCCTCTGCCCCTGAGTTGCAGAAAAACACCTTGTCCGCGAAGGAATGTTCGCAGAGCAGCCGGGCCAGGCGCACGTGGGGCTCCGTGTGGTACAGGTTGGAAACGTGAATCAACTTCCGGGCCTGATCGGCCATGATACGGGGTATATCCTCATTGCCGTAGCCCAGGGCATTTACTGCAATGCCCGCGACCAGGTCCAGGTACGCGTTCCCCTCGGAATCGTAAAGCCACACTCCTTTCCCGTGGGTGAATACCACAGGCGGTCGGACGTAGGTGCCCAGCACGTAGGCGTGTTCCCACTGAATCACAGTTTGCGCGTCCATTGTAACGGCCTCTCCTCAATGGGTTTTCAAAATGGTCGTGCCACCCCCGGTGGCCAGACCGTCCAAATTCGTGATAACCGCGGCGCGAACCCCGGTTTCTACCGCGGTGATAGCGGATCGAACCTTGGGTATCATTCCCCCGTGAATGTGACCTTCCCTGATCCACGTTTCAGCCTGGTGAACGCTCAGGGTGGCAACAGGTTGCCCGTCGATGACCACTCCCGGCACATCGCTGATAAAGTACAAGCGATCCGCGTGTAGGGCCGCGGCCACGGCACGGGCCACATGGTCCGCGTTCACGTTATATGTGAGAAAGTCCTGTCCCAGGGAAACCGGCGCGATCACCGGCGTGAACCCCGCGTCCAGCAACGCGAGCAGCAGCGCGACGTGCACTTCCTGCACTTCGCCCACCCGACCCAGATCACCGTGGGGGTGCTGCATCTTTGTCACTCGAACCAATCCCCCGTCCACACCACTAAGTCCTACCGCGTTCACACCGGCCTGTAACAGTAATGCCACCAAACGCTTGTTCACCAACCCCGCGAGTACGGCTTCGACCACTTCCAGGGACGCTTCATCTGTAACTCGCAGTCCCTCCACGTAGTGGGGTACCAGACCCAGGCGTTCCTGCCACGCCTGGATGGTCTTCCCACCGCCGTGGATTATGACCACCGGCTGTTCCTGGCGTATTCGGGCCACAGTTTGGGCCAGCGCGTCCAGGAACATGGCATCGTCCAACTGTCGTCCGCCGATTTTCAGTACGTACATGGTTGCAACCCGCTTTCAAAGGTGATAATGAACGTCTGGTTGTCTTTTCCGTTCTGGGTGTAAATGGGCCGTTGGGGACCTAAACCAGTCCCTCTGTTTCCTCAAAGCCCAGCATGATGTTCATGTTCTGGACGGCCTGGCCGGACGCGCCCTTGAGTAAGTTATCAATACTGCTGGTGATGATCCAGCGGCGTCCTCGGTCCGGTACCAGGCCGATGGTGCACAGATTTGTGTACTGGGTGTGACGCAGGGTGGCTACTTCTCCCAGTGGCAGCAAGTGAATAAAAGGTTCGTCCTGATAGGTCTCCGCGTACAGGGTGTGTACGGTGTCGGGATTTATTTCCTGCTTCAATGTCACATAAATTGTGGAAAGGATTCCCCGGTTTACGGGGAGTAGGTGGGGGGAGAAGGTGATGTCCGGCGTTCCCGGTCCGGTCCACGCGTCCCCCAGCACTAATTCCATCTCTGCAATGTGACGGTGTGTGTAACCGATGCTGTACGGACTCATGTTCTCGTTCGCTTCCACGAAATGGGTGGTGAGTTTGAGTTTGCGCCCCGCGCCCGACACTCCGGACTTGCTATCCACAATGATGTGGGGTTCCAGCAAGCCGGCCTGGGCCAGGGGGTACAAGGCTAAATTCACTGAGGTGGGATAGCATCCCGGATTCGCGACCAACCGCGCGCTTCGAATACGTTCCCGGTAGATCTCCGGCAGGCCGTACACTGCCTGAGGCAGTAAGTCCGTGGCCTGGTGTGGCGTGTGGTACCACTGTTCGTACACTGTGGGATCGGGCAGACGGAAATCCGCGCTCAGGTCAATCACGTAACTTCCCGCTTCATAGGCACGGCGAACCGCGGGCATAGAAGCCGCGTGCGGAAGGCAGAGGAAAACTACTTCATCCCCGTGCAAGGTGATTTCCTCCCACGATTGGAGCACGTCGTCGTAGGGGCAGGGGTGTACTTGCGAGAGTCGCTGTCCTGTATATGTTTCCGATGTGACCCAGGCAATTTCCGTGTGGGGATGGTGTTTGAGCAAGCGCACCAGTTCCATGCCGGTGTACCCGGTCGCGCCCACAATGCCTACCCGCACCGTGTTGTGATTGTTCATCCGTTCCCTCCGGTCATCCACGAACTCAGCAACCGGGTGGGCGGTTGCTGGTTTTTCTGGGAGGTCTTTGGGTATTAATAAAAAAGCCCCTCCGTCTGGAGGGGCTTGCGTTCACTTTCGCCTTTGAAAGGTACCACGCGCGTGCCGCCCAGACGGGCTAACCGTCCGTCTTCCCCTGAGGGCTCCTAGGGCTAGGGCGAAACGCGCGCACGAAATGCATCATTCACTGCCTCATCATACGTTGAGTTGGCACACAGTATATCCAGTTGGCCCAGGTTTGTCAAAAATCGCTTCAGAGGAATGTATTCTTCGCAATCTCCGATTCCTTTGTTATACTTCAGTGCTCATATTGAGTCACAGGGGAGGAAGACGTGCCTCTTATAGCGTTTGTGTACACGATTGCCGCACTGGCTTTGGCCGTTTATGGGAGCAATTCCCTTTTCCTGGCGATCGTGCACGTGTTCACCCGCCCCCGTGATCCCGACCTTCCCCCCGCGCCGACAGAGTGGCCCCGGGTGACTGTGCAGATTCCCATATACAATGAAGTGCACGTGGCTCCACGCGTTATTCAGGCCGTGGCTGCTTTGGACTATCCTGCGGACCGGCTGGAAATACAGGTTCTCGATGACTCGGATGATGAAACATCCCGCGTGGTGGACCGCCTTGTGCGGCGTCTGCGCGCGCAAGGTGTCCGTATTTATCACCTGCGTCGTGAGGACCGCGTAGGGTATAAAGCGGGCGCGTTGGCCTATGGCCTGAGCCACGCGCGCGGGGAGTATATTGCCATCTTTGACGCGGACTTTGTTCCCCCGCGAGATTGGCTGCGCCGTACAGTGCCGTACCTGGCCGTGAACCCTCGGTTGGGTTTTGTGCAGACTCGTTGGGAGCACTTGAACGCGCGCGCGTCGTCTGTAACCCTGGCCCAGAGTTTAGCCCTGGACGGCCACTTTGGCGTGGAACAACCTGCTCGCTCACGGCTGGGATGGCCGGTGGTGTTCAACGGCAGCGCGGGTTTGTGGCGACGGTCGTGTATTGTGGACAGTGGGGGGTGGCACGCGGACACTGTGTGTGAGGATCTGGATCTTTCCTATCGGGCTGCCATGCGGGGGTGGAAGGGCATGATTCTGACTCAGGTAACCGCGGCCGGGGAAATTCCCCCTTCTGTGGAAGCGTTTCGGAGGCAGCAATCTCGCTGGGCCACTGGATCCATTCAGACGTTGCGCAAACACGTGGGGGCGTGGTTTCGTGCTCCTTTGCCCTGGCCGGCACGGCTGGAAGGTTTCGTTCACATGAGCAATTACCTGGTTCACCCGTTCATGCTCATTCTCTTCCTGTTGACTTTGCCCATGATGTTTATCCGGGAGCACGTGCTGTGGCCTTTGACCTATTTGAGTTTGGCCAGTTTAGGCCCTCCTCTGGTGTACACGTGGGCTCAGTGGCAACTGCGCGGTCATGGGCGTCGGTTGCGGGCATTGCCTTTGTTGGCGTTTCTGGGATTGGGGATAGCGTGGACAGGGTCCAAGGCTGTGTGGCAGGGTCTGCGCGGCCACTCAACACCGTTTGTACGCACTCCCAAGTTCCGCCTGGTGGGAAGGGACAATCACTGGCGGGGAAAACGTTATGACCGGGAGCACGAGGATACACCCTTGGGGGAGTTCTTGTTGGGAGTTTATGCCCTGTTCACACTGGGGGTTGCAGTTCACATGAGGAATTGGTGGGCTGTACCTTTTATTTTCCTGTACGCGGCAGGGTTCATTACGGTGGGAGGACGTATTTTGTGGGAGCGCGGGGGGCGGAAGTCGGGAGGAGTACGGGTGTTGCCCAAGTCCCCGCTGCTTCACCCATCACCGGGGCAAAGGGAATAGCGCGGCGCGCTCTTCTGAAGTTTTCCACATGTTCTCCGGGAAGTATAATGCCGGTATACATGGGTGCACTTCAGGGGCGCACATCATAAGTGGACCAAAGCGCGCGATGTCTTGACATGGCGAAAGGGTGCGCTGCATTCACGGTCGGGCGAACACGCCAAGGTCCTGCACGAGGGGGAGGAGCATGGCAAGGCCGGAGGACAAAATTCGGGTCAGTGTGGGGGTGACCGCCCACAACGAGGAAGCCAACATCGGACGGCTGTTGGACGCTCTCATCAATCAACACCTGCACGAGGTGGAGATCACGGAGATCATTGTGGTGGCCAGCGGGTGCACGGACCGCACCGAGGACATTGTGCGGGAGTACATGAAGAAAGACCCGCGCATTAAATTGCTGGTCCAGGAGCGTCGCGAGGGGAAGACATCGGCCATTAACCTCTTCCTGAAGCACGCGAAAGAGGACATATGTGTGTTGGAAAGTGGGGATACCCTTCCTCACGAGAGTGCCATTGAGCATCTGGTGCGCATGTTTCGGGATCCCAAGGTGGGAATGACTGGCGCGCATAAAGTCCCGGTGAACACGCCCGACCACATTGCCGGGCTCCTCACTCACTTGCGTTTGCGATTAGAACACCAATTGTGTCTGGAGATCCCCCGCCTGGGGGAGTTAATCGCGTTCCGCAAGGTGTTTGATCAGATTCCACCGGATGTGTCCATGGATGAGGCGTTCGTGGAGGCGTTGGTGGTGCAGCGAGGGTTACAGGTGCGTTACGCGCCCGATGCCATTGTGTACAACACCGGTCCCACCAGTTTGCGGGATTTTGTGAAACAGCGCCGGCGCAATCATGCGGGTCATCTGTACCTGAAGCACAAATACGGGTACAAGGTATCCAGTTTGCAGAACACTCGGGTGCTGAAAATCGCGCTCAAGGAGATCTGGGGCGCGCTGCGCTTCATTTATATGCTGTTTCTGCTGGGCGCTCTGGAGGCTTGGGCTCGGTTTTTGGGTTGGTACGATTTTGTCATTCGCAAGGAGCGATATGAGGTGTGGGATATGGCCTGGTCCCAGAAGGCGGATGTGGCCGAGGAAAAGAAGCGTTTAGAGAAGGCGCTCCTCTCTACCCCGTTGGTTGACCCCACTGTTGTGCCGCCCAATGAAAGGCAGTGACGTGAAAGATCGGCTGTTCTTTCTTCTGAAGGTGCTGGTAAGCGTTGGCTTGCTTATCTATCTGATTCACCGCATCGGTGGAGGGACTCACCTCCTGGACTTGCTCCAGAACGCTCATGGTCTGTATGTGGGGATGGCGCTGGTTTTCTACCTGGCCGCGGTTTCGCTGAGCAGTGGGAAGTGGGCTGTCCTTCTCCGGGCGCAGGGAATTGTGGTACCCTTCCACCGTCTGGTGGCATATACGTTTATGGGCGCGTTTTTCAACAACTTCCTGCCGGCCAATGTTGGCGGGGACGTGATGCGGGGCTATGGGCTCGCCCGCCACACGGATCACACCACAGATGCCGCGGTTTCTGTGATCATGGATCGGTTGGTCGGCTTACTCGCGTTTTTGACGGCAGCAGTTGTCGCGGGCACGGTGATCGTGGCGGGACGCCGTGGCCCGGTGGGCATGGATGAACAGGCCCTGGCCAATGTGCGCGCGTTGACGATCCTGGCCTGGGGAGGTGAGATCGTTCTTGGAGTGGGGTTGGCCCTTCTTTTAAGCCGACGCACAAAGCGATGGGTGGGGGCTTACTTACAGTACATCCCCTTTCTCAAGCGGGGTGTCCCCCTGTTGCAACGGGTTGCTCAGGCGGTTAACGCGTATCGCCACGCGTACGTCAGCATTTTGGTGGGGATGATGATTTCCTGGACGGTTTTGCTTTTGACGGCTGTTGAGAATTGGTTGCTCGTGCAGTCTCTGGCCCCTGGCCAGGTGCCTTTTATTTACCTGGTTCTCTTCAACCCGTTAATCGCGTTTGCCCTGCTTATTCCTCTGTCCGTGGGGGGGCTTGGCATCGGCCAGAGTGCTTATGTGTTTTTCTTTGGCCTGATCGGTGTTCCCCCCGCGCTGTCCCTGGCAATCTCCCTCCTGCACCAGGCGATTGTGTACCTGGCGAGTGTCCCCGGTGCGTTGTTGTGGCTTCAGCAACGATAGGGGGACGTGGGGCGGGGAGAAAGGGCGGGCCCAGGAATAGCCCGGGTTTTCCCTGACTTAATTGCGGGAGAGATATCCGGTGGGCCCCAGGCGCAGTTCGTTCTCCCTGTCCTGTGTGCGTTCGATAAAGCGCAGTAGGCTCATTTCCCGTTGGAGAATGCGGATTTCTGCCTTGAGCATGTCCGCGATGTCCCACCGCGTCAACAGGTGTTGTCGATCCTGCACGCTGGTGCGGAGTGAGGAAGCGACGTAGAACGCGATGTCCGGCGCGTGGGTGGGCATATCTTGGGTGGAAATGTTCAAGCCGACGACTTCCTTCAAACGAGTTACATAGTGGTCCCACAGTTCCCGCACCTTCATGGACAGTGCGTACGTGCGAGGGGTTTCCTCCCAGTGTTCGGCGATAACTTCCACATGGGCTTGCAGGTAGGGTTGTTGGCGGTTGAGTTCCCGCACGCGAAAACGTCGCGTTCCCTGGGCCATGATGTGGAGTGTTCCATCCTCCACGCGTTCCATGCGGACCACCCGGGCTAATGTGCCCGCGTCGTGGGGAACAGCCCCGCCGCCGACCTCTGAACCCCGGGCTATGAGGACAACGCCGAATTCCTCGCGGGTGTTCAGCACACGGTCGAACATGCGCAGGTATCGGGGTTCAAACACTCGCAAGGGTAACATCATGCCCGGGAACAGGACTGTGTGTAAGGGGAACAGTGGTACATTGCGTCGAATTTCCACCGAAGCCTTCTCCGTCATCGTGCAACCTCTAGCAATCCTCGGGTATATCTCCTTCGGGTAACGTGAAACCGTACGAATTTAAGCGCTTTGGCCCTGCAACTGAAAGGATCCTGTTGGCAAATTCTAGCGGCCTGGGCCCTCACCCCTCACCCCTCGTCCCTTGCTTAACGTTGCGGGCTTCGCTTGCCAAGCCCCCTTGCGGGGGCTACGCCCAACCGCCCCGGTGGTTTCGTAAGTGAGGGCCGCAGTTTTCAACTGCCGGCCGTGTCGTGTCCCACCGTCCTTGGCCGCGTCCGCCGGACCGGGGCTGGAAGCCCGTGCGAAACGCCCGGCAACTGGACGTTGCGGGCTTCGCTTGCCAAGCCCCCTGGTGGGGGCTGCGATGAACCGCCGCAGGCGGTTTCGCAGGTGGAGGCCGCAGTTTTCAACTGCCGGCCGTATCGTGTCCCACCGCCCTCGGCCGCGGCCATCGTTCATGGGTGGAAGCCGCACAAAACGCCCGGCAACTGGAAGTTGCGGGCTTCGTTTGCCAAGCCCCCTGACGGGGGCTGCGATGAACCGCCCCTGGCGGTTTCGCAGGTGAAGGCCGCGGTTTTCAACTGCCGGCCGTGTTGGGGCCCACCGTCCTTGGCCGCGCCCGCCGGACCGGGGCGGGACGCCCGTGCGAAGCGCCCGACAACTGGAAGTTGGGGGCTTCGCTTGCCAAGCCCCCTGGTGGGGGCTGCGCCCAACCGCCCCTGGCGGTTTCGCAGGTGAAGGCCGCAGTTTTCAACTGCCGGCCGTCCCGGGCCCACCGTCCTTGGCCGCGTCCGCCGGACCGGGGCGGGACGCCCGTGCGAAACGCCCGGCAACTGGACGTTGCGGGCTTCGCTTGCCAAGCCCCCTGGTGGGGGCTGCGTCGAGCCGCCCCCCGGCGGTTTCGCAAGTGAAGGCCGCGGTTTTCAACTGCCGGCCGTGTTGGGGCCACACCACCCCTCCGGCCGTCTCACCCTCACCCCTCGCCTCTCGTCCCTCACTCCTCGCTCCGCGTTGCAGGCTTCGTTTGCCAAGCCCCCTAGCGGGGGCTGCGCCCAACCGCCCCCGGCGGTTTCGCAAGTGAGGGCCGCAGTTTTCAACTGCCGGCCGTGTTGGGCCACACCACCCCTCCGGCCGTCTCACCCCCACCCTTCGCCTCTCGTCCTTCACTCCTCGCTCCGCGTTGCGGGCTTCGTTTGCCAAGCCCCCTAGCGGGGGCTGCGATGAACCGCCGCAGGCGGTTTCGCAAGTGAAGGCCGCAGTTTTCAACTGCTGGCCGTGTTGGGCCACCGTCCTTGGCCGCGTCCGCCGGACCGGGGCGGGACGCCCGTGCGAAACGCCCGGCAACTGGACGTTGCGGGCTTCGTTTGCCAAGCCCCCTGGTGGGGGCTGCGCCCAACCGCCCCTGGCGGTTTCGCAAGTGAAGGCCGCAGTTTCAACTGCTGGCCGTATTGGGCCACCGTCCTTGGCCGCGCCCGCCGGACCGGGGCGGGACGCCCGCACAGAACGCTCGGCAACTGGACGTTGCGGGCTTCGTTTGCCAAGCCCCCTAGCGGGGGCTACGCCCAACCGCCCCGGTGGTTTCGCAGGTGAAGGCCGCGGTTTTCAACTGCCGGCCGCCCCGGGGCCCCATCGACACGGGGCACGTTAAAATGGGAATGTTCCTGTATTACAAAGGTGAGCGACAGCATAGCACAGGACCCTCTGGAAGACAAATCAATTTTCGCCCCATTGATGCGATGGTGTGAATGACAGAGCACGTACTTTTTGCCCCATATGCCGGATTTAAGTATCATAGTACCCGCATTCTCGAAGGTAGCAATGCCTTTTTATCATATCTGGCTGTGGAGGCAAGGAAATGCGTGTTATTTTGTTAGAGGACGTGGAAAAGTTAGGACGCGCCGGTGATGTTGTTGAAGTGAAAGACGGTTTCGCGCGCAATTACCTCATTCCCCAAGGTCTGGTCAAGCCCGCTACCAAGGGCGCGCTTAAGCAAGTAGACCAGATACGTCAGGCCGCGGAAAAACGCCGCGCACGTGAACGCAAAGTGGCCGAGGACATGGCCGCGGTCCTGAGTCGAACCACCATAGAGTTCCGTGCCCGAGCCGGATCTCGCAATCGGTTGTACGGATCTGTAACCAGCCACGATATCGCGGAGAAAATCTACGAAGTCACGGGCATTGAAATCGACCGCCGCTCCATCCAGTTGGAACGCCCCATCCGCCAACTGGGCGAGTACAAGGTGCCGGTGCGTTTGAGCGCTGGCGTGGTGGGCGAGGTGTTCGTCCGCGTGTTGAACGAACAGGGCGAGTTGCCCGAGATTGTGGAGTGGGAAGAAGCAGAAGAGGGCGAAGTCCCTTCGGCAGAAGGTGAACCCACCCCAGAAACCGCGACCGAAGCATAACCGTAGTTCACAGTATTCGACCGTTTTGCAGGCGAGGGCCCGGGGCCGTGGATCTTTTTGCCATCCCCGGCCCTCTTCCCCTACTCCAATAACATACATGTGGAAAACAGAGAAAGGCCAAACATGACCCGACGATTCGTGTTCATCGTCGTCCTGATCATCACCGTCTTCGTCATTGGTGCATGTGGTGGCAAACACGAGCCCACCCCTATTCCGACTCTGTCCAACGTAACGGTCATCCCGCTTTCTCCCACCCCTGGTCAGCCGCACGTGCCCAAGTACCTTCCCACCCGTCCCCCCGCCACACCGCGCCCTACACCGGTGCAGCCTGCTCCTACCTCTACCCCTGAGGTAGCAACTGCCATCGTGACCATTGGGGCGACGCCGACATCTCCCATCCCCAAAGCAGAGGTGGTAATTAACCAGGCGGTGGGGTACAACGGACCAGGAGAGGAATTTGTCCCGGTAGGCGTGTTAACCGCGGGGGATCAGGTGGTGGTGGAGGAGCGTTCTCCGGACGGCCAGTGGTTGCACGTGTGTTGTTTTGCCGGGCGGCCAGGCTGGATTGCGTTAAAGGCGGTGCGTCCACTGACTGATCTGAGCGCGGTACCGGTTGCCACATCCATACCGCCCAAACCCGGCACGTCGCCTCTGGCGACACCCACACCTGGCCCATGAACAAACCGGGAGGTGCCTCATGGCTAGCAAGATAAACGTCGGCGTGATCGGCGTTGGGCGCATCGGACGCATGCACGTGCGCAATTTGACCACGCAAGTGCCGGATGCGCGTGTGGTTGCTGTGGCCGACATCATCGAGGAAGCTGCTCACCAGGTTGCAGCCACGTACAACGTGCCTGAAGCCTACGGAGATCCCCGTTACATTATCGAACACAAGGACATCGACGCAGTCGTCATTTGTTCCAGCACAGACACCCACGCGATGCTCATCGAGCAGGCCGCGGAAGCAGGAAAACACATCTTTTGCGAAAAGCCCCTGGACCTGGACCTGGCCCGCATTGACCAGGTGCTGGCCAAAGTAGATGCCGCGGGCGTGAAGTTACAGGTCGGCTTTCAACGTCGCTTCGATCCCAGTTTCCGACGGGCGCGGGATCTCATCGCGGAGGGTAAAATTGGTGAGCCGCACATCGTGCGCATTACCAGCCGAGACCCAGGACCACCTCCCCTTGCTTACATCAAAGTCTCCGGAGGCATCTTCCTGGACATGACCATTCACGACTTTGATATGAGCCGCTTTTTAACCGGAGACGAGGCAGAGGAGGTCTTCGCAGTCGGAAACGTGCTGGTCGACCCGCAAATCGGCGAGGTCGGGGATATTGACACAGCCATCGTGACCATGCGCTTCCGGCAAGGGAGTTTGGTGACCATTGACAACAGCCGCAAGGCTGTGTACGGGTACGACCAACGCATAGAGGTGCTGGGGTCCAAAGGCATGGTGGCCGTGGGCAACAAAGTACCGGACCATGTACTGTACGCGGATGATGCCGGCATCCACACAGCAAAGCCCGTGTACTTCTTCATTGAACGGTATACCGAGGCGTACGTGGCCGAAATGCAAGCCTTTATCCAGGCCATTGTCGAGGACACCGAGCCACTGGTAACGGGTGTAGATGGGCGCATGCCCGTGGTCATGGGCTACGCGGCCAAGAAGTCCCTGGCAGAAGGTCGGCCGGTTCGCCTGGAAGAAGTGGACACACGAAAGTAACTCACAGGATCGGGCAGAGGATAGGGGGCTGCTCATGCGAACATTAGCGATGATTCTGGCGGGCGGCGCGGGGACTCGCCTCACCGTGCTCTCCGAGCACCGAGCCAAACCCGCGGTCCCCTTCGCGGGACGGTATCGCATCATTGACTTTACACTGTCCAACTGTGTGAACTCGGGCATCTACGATGTGGGCGTGTTGACCCAGTATCTGCCTCGGTCCTTAATCGAGCACATCGGCATTGGTCGTCCTTGGGATCTGGACCGGACCCGGGGAGGGGTTCACATCCTCCAACCGTACCAGGGGCGGGGCGGGCAATTCTGGTATAAGGGTACCGCGGACGCGATCCTCCAGAACCTGGACTTCATCCGGGACCGTCGCGCCGATGCCGTGCTCATCCTTTCGGGCGATCACATTTACAAGATGGACTATCGCCCTCTACTGGAACGACACCGGGAGCGGGGCGCGGATTTGACCGTTGCCGTGATGAATGTGCCCGAGGAGGAAACCCACCGCTTTGGGATTCTGACCACCAACAAGCAGGGGCGTGTGGTTGAATTTCACGAAAAGCCCAAGACCCGGGATAAGGGCACACTGGCGAACATGGGCATATACGTCTTCCGCACCGCTGTGTTGGAAGAGCGCCTCATCGAACTGGCCCAGCAGCACGAAGACCTGGATTTTGGCAAACACGTCATCCCCGCGATGGTAGAGCGAGGGGACAAGGTATACACCTACCAATTTGACGGCTATTGGGTAGATGTGGGCACTATAGAGGCCTACTGGAAGACAAGCATGGAATTGCTTTCTCCGGACGCGCCCCTTGAACTCTACGACCGTTCCTGGGTAATTCACACGCGCAGTTACGAACGTCCTGCCGCGAAGTTCGGTCCTCAGGCGCGAGTGCAGCAGAGCATGATCTGCAACGGATCCATGATCCGCGGGGAAGTGATCCGCTCTGTGCTGAGCCCAGGAGTTTACGTGTCCCCTGGAGCAGTGGTTCGCGAATCCGTTGTGATGAACGACACGTGGATCGGACCCGGCGCTGTGCTGGACCGAGTCATCGTGGACAAGCATGTGGTCATTGGCGCGGGGGCTCACGTGGGGTGGGGTGACGATATGCGGGAGAACATCCTGTTGCCGGATAAACTCTACGCGGGGATTACTGTGGTGGGCAAAGGCGCCCACATTCCTGCCCACATCCGTGTGGGGCGCAATGTGCTCATCCGTCCGAACGTGGATGAAGACGCGTTTGTTCCCTTCGGTGATGAGGTGCCTTCGGGAGAGACGGTAGGAGGTGAACGCCATGAATCCCAATGACGCGGTAGCCCTTATCCTGGCTGGCGGCGCCAGTCCTGCTTTGAGCGTGCTCACAGCCGTCCGCACAGAAGCAGCGATTCCCTTTGGGGGAAAATATCGCATCATTGACTTTCCCCTATCCAACTGCGTGAACTCCGAAATCTACAACGTGGCCGTTCTCACCCAGTACCGTCCTCGTTCCCTCAACGAACACATTGGCACCGGTCGTCCCTGGGACCTGGACCGCACCACCGGGGGCGTGCACCTCCTCCAACCGTACCTGAAAGAGCCGGGCGAAAGTGTGCGCTGGCAGGAAGGCACCGCGGACGCTGTGCGCTTTCACATTGATTTCCTGGAAGAACAACGGGAGGATCTTGTCCTCATCCTGGCTGGAGACCACGTGTACAAGATGGATTATCGCCCCCTGATCGCGTATCACCTGGAAAAGGGAGCCGACGTCACCATTGCAGTGCGTTCAGTGCCCCGCTACGAAGCGCACCGTTACGGCATTCTGGTCGTCGACGCGGAGGGACAAGTCATCCAGCACGTGGAAAAACCCAAGCGCCCTCCCAGCACACTGGCGAGCATGGGCATTTACGTGTTCAACCGACGGTTGCTGGTGAACTGGCTTACTGGCCCTGGTAAGCACCAGAAGGATTTCGGCCGCGAAGTGCTCCCATCAATGGTCGAATCTGGCAAGCGCTTATTTGCTTACCCCTTCTTCGGTTACTGGACGGATATCGGAACAGTCCAGGCGTATTGGGAAGCGAACATGGCCCTTCTGGCCGAGACGCCCGCACTGGACCTGGACGACCCCGAGTGGGTGATTCACACGCGCAGTGAAGAACGTCCGCCCATCCTCCTGGGAAGCGACGCGGTCATGGAAGGCTCCCTGGCCTCGGACGGCGCGATCATCGAGGGCAAGGTGGTTCGCTCCGTGATCTCGCCGGGCGTGCGCATTGAACCGGGGGCAGAAGTGCGGGATTCCATCCTGTTGACAGATGTCTACGTAAAAGCAGGTGCTGTATTGGACAAAGTAATTGTGGACAAGAACGTGGTCATCGGTGAGAACGCGCGTGTGGGCGTGGACGATGAAGCGAACGCGGCCAATCGGGACCTCCCAGACGTGTTGAACACCGGTCTCACCCTTATTGGAAAGGGAGCCGAGGTGCCTGACAACGCGGTAATTGGTCGGAACTGTGTTGTGCGTCCTTACACACCGGCCAAACGTTTTCCCAAAGAAGCAGTGCCCAGTGGCACAACGATTCCTATCGCGCAATGAGGCCCGATAGAACATGACCTACCCTCTTCACGTCGCGTTTATTTGGCATCATCACCAGCCGTATTACCGACAGCCCGACCGGGACATGTACATCCTGCCCTGGGTACGGGTCCACGCGGCGAAGGATTACCTTCACATGGCGGATATCTTACGCCGTCACCCCCAGGTGCACGCCACCTTCAACCTGGTGCCCGCGCTCCTGGAACAACTTCTGGCGTACGCCAACGGCCAAGCCGAAGACCCCATGACCCTGTTGGGAAAAAAGGACACGTGGACCGAAGAGGAGAAACGTCTCATCCTCAACCTGGGCTTCAGCATCAACTGGCAGCACATCGCGTTTCAGTATCCCCGCTATCGTGAACTGATCCAGCGCCGCGACACGGCATTGCGCGATCCCAACACCTTCTCCCGACAGGATTACCTGGACCTGATAGCCTGGTTCAACCTGGCCTGGACCCACCGTACCTACATTGAAGAGGATGAGCGTTTGCGATCCCTGGTGGAGAAGGGCCGAGACTTCACAGTGGAAGACGTGGAGACCATCGTCTCCGTGCACCGGGAACTGTGTGCGCGGGCAATTCACGCGTACAAAGAACTGGCTGAAAACGGACAAATCGAGATCACCTTCAGCCCCTACCACCACCCAATTCTTCCCCTCCTGATAAACACCGACCACGCCCGGCGGGCCACCCCCCAAATCGAAACCCCGCAACCGCCGTTTAAAGCCCCAGAGGACGCGTGGGCTCAGATTGTGGAGGGAAAACGCTTTGCTGAGAACGTGTTTCAGCGCACGTTGCATGGCATCTGGCCTTCGGAACAGGCCGTTTCTCCTGAGACAGTGGCCCAGTTCGCCCGGGCAGGGGTGCGCTGGTTCGTGAGCGACGAAGCCATTCTCGGGCGTTCACTGGGAATCTACTTTCACCGGGACGAACAAGAGCAAGTCATTGAATCTCAACGCTTGTACCAACCTTATCGAGTGACCACACCTCAAGGGGATGTGATAGCCGTCTTTCGGGATCACACCCTATCGGACAAAATCGGGTTTGTGTACATGCATTACCCGCCGTATCAAGCAGCCGAGGATTTAATTGTGCGGCTTCAGACAATATACTACCGAGTCCACGCTGCCGACACTCCCTACCTCGTGGTGATTGCTCTGGACGGAGAGAACGCGTGGGAGCATTATGAGGACAACGGCGAGCCCTTCCTGGAAGATTTGTACCGACGTTTAGAGGACCATCCCTACCTGCAAACTGTGACCGTCTCCGAGTACCTGGATCAGTTCCCCGTGCGAGAGCAGTTGAACACCCTGGCAACAGGATCGTGGATTAACGGGGACTTGACCACCTGGATCGGGGATCCCGCCCACACTGCCGCGTGGAGTTTGCTGCGGGATGCTCGTCAGGCGTTGGAAGAACAGAGCGAATCCTGGCAGCATAACCACAACCGCAGCGAGACCCTGGAGCGGGCGCGGCACCACATCTACATTGCTGAGGCCAGCGACTGGTTCTGGTGGTATTCCCAGCGCAACGTCTCGGACCAGGACGCGCTCTTTGACGCGCTGTTTCGGGACAATTTGGCCAACGTGTACCGCATTCTCGGGCGGCCGGTACCCCGTGAAGTGGAGACGCCCATTGTAGGTCGCCCCTTGCCCTTGCCCGAAGCCTTGCCCGCGCCCTTCTTTACCCCACCCCTGGACGCCAATCCAGATCCCTCCCTGCACTGGAACAAAGCGCACGTGTTGCGTCCCCACCTCTCCCTGGGCACCATGCAGATGGCTCAGCCGCCCATAAAGACCGTGCGTTTAGGCTACGATCGCACATACCTGTACATCCGTCTTGAACTGGGGGCCCCCACTGTGGAAGACATTGTCGTTTCCTTCACCGGCCCTGTAGGCGCGGTAGGAGATATTATTGTGCCACGTTGTGGCGTTGGCCTTCCCATGATGTGGCGTTACGGCCACCCGGTCAAAGTGGACATGCGGTTTCAGTGCCGGGAGGACGTTATCGAACTGGCTGTGCCATTGCAGGCCCTGGACATTTATCCGGGGGACACGTTGGGCGTGCGCGTGGGGTTATTCCGGGATGGTCGTTTAGAATACGCACTCCCTGCGGACACCCCTTACCCGCTTCCCATTGTCGTCTCGCCCTCTGGGGATACCGACGCGTGAGCCATGAGGAACTCCGCACCTGTGGGTCCATCTTCTTGGTTTGAACACGAAATCCTTTGGCAATTGGAAAAACCTTCCTCGTTATGTTATGATCCCCGCTAGTCAAAAAACGGGCTACAAAAGCCTGTAATCTCGCGGTTGTGTAAGGGCTTACTAACGCCCTACCTGTGTACATTTGCAATGACAAGGTGTTCCCCGCGTTGGGGAGATACCGAGATGTGGGGGAAAGGGGACAACGTTGACCGCCCAACGGCAGGTTCTGGTCATTGGCTTGGACGGCGCTACATATCGCATTATTGATCCATTGCTAGAAGCGGGTGAACTGCCCACGCTAGCACGCATTATCCGGGAAGGTGCGCGAGGGACCCTTCGGTCCACGATTCCACCCAATTCCGCGCCCGCGTGGACCACCTTCCTCACCGGCGTGAATCCCGGAAAGCACGGCATTCTCGACTTCCGCGAAGTGGACCTCCGACAGTACACCCTGTACACAGGACGGTTTGTGAACTCCACGGCCTTTGCCGGCCACACCATCCTGGACCTCATTGGCCAGCAGACGCGTGGGGTAGTCTCCTTCCGCGTGCCGATGACCTACCCGGTTTGGCCGGTGAACGGCATCCTGGTGGCAGGGTATCCCACACCTGACCGCAAAAAGGCATACACATACCCGCCGGAACTGTCCGACGCGTTGACGCCCATCGCACTGCACAGTCACGAGGAAATTGCCCGGGCCACCCCCGAGGACGAACGGGCCAACGCGGACTACGAAATTGAGGTGCTCCTCAAATTTATGAGCGCGTGGTTGCGCGAGAACCAGCAGGACTTCTACGTCGCGGTTACGGGCATTACTGACGGTTTTCACCACAAGTTTTGGAAGTACCATGACCCCTCTCATCCACTGCACAATCCCGACTGGCCTGACGAGTTAAAGGACATTATCCGTGAGTACTATCGCCGTCTGGACCGGATGGTGGGGGAATTGATCCGGTTGGTGGACGAACGGTGGTTGGTTGTGGTGATGAGCGACCACGGTGGAGGTCCCCGACCGCATCGCCTGTTCAACACCAACGCGTGGTTAGCCCAACAGGGGTGGCTTCACGTCAGCGCGAAAGGCGGCTCGCGCACACTCTATCGTTGGGCTCGGTACGGTGCAGAATGGCTACGGAATCACTTACCGCGACGCAACTGGTTGTATGATCATATGCCTCAGTTCCTCCGGCGGAAGGCTGTGGAAGTCCGACAGGGCCAGGGTTTAATCGATTGGGCGCGCACGCAGGCCTATCGGGTGCCCTTGCAATTTCCCGCGGAGGGCATCGAGATCAACCTGAAAGGCCGCCAACCTCAGGGCATTGTGTCCGCAGAAGCCTATGAACCCCTGCGCGAGGCCATTATTCACGCCCTTCGACAGGTGCGTGATCCAGAGACCGGTCAGCCCGTCGTAGTGGATGTATGGAAGCGAGAGGACGTGTACTCAGGGCCTTATCTCGACCAGATGCCTGACATCGTGTTCCTGACCGCGGATCACCTGGCGTGTGGGACGGACCTGGACGCGGTGTTCACCGAACTCCCCCTCTCCTTCCTGGAGCGCTTGAGTGGTGATCACACCATGACAGGAATTACCCTCTTCTGGGGAGAAGGAGTTCAGCCAGGAGTCGAATTTAACCTGGACATCGTGGATTTGCCACCCACACTCGTTTGGGCATTGGGGTTGGACGTCCCGGAGGACATGGACGGTCGGGTGCTCACCGAAGCGTTTACCCCTGAGTACGTGCGCGCACACCCGGTCTCCTTTGGCCCCCCGTACTGGCATCAGAATGCAGATGACGAGGATGTGTTAACAGCCGAGGAGGAAGCAGAGATCCGCAAGGCCCTGGCGGGGTTAGGATATGTGGAGGAATGACCCTGTAGATGAACGATTTGTCATCTAGAATCGGGATTCCGTTCATCCCGATTTCATATAACCCGGGTAGGATAAAAAGGGTCCGATAAGCCCGTGTTTTAAGGCATGGCAGAGATCTCGGGAGGACAAAGGAACATAAAGCCGATCACCGTACTGCACGTGATTGACACGTTAGGTTTTGGGGGGGCGGAACGATTCCTGGTGGGATTGGTGCAGCACATGGATAGGAATCGGTTTCGCCCTTTAGTTGCCTGGCTAAGCGAGGGGGGAGCGTTCGCGGATGATTTGCAGCAACAGGGCATTCCGGTGATCGGACTTCGCGCTCGTGGGCACCGGGACATGCGAGCGCTCGCGCGTTTAGCGCGGTTGATGCGGGAACAACGGGTATGCGTTTTGAACACCCACTTGTTTGTGGACGGATTTTACGGGCGTTTATCCGCCCTGTGGACGGGTGTACCCGTGCGGGTGGTCACCCAGCAGAACGCGTACGATGACCCGAGACTCAGGTTGCCCACGTGGCAGATATGGGCCAATCGCCTGTTGGTCCCAGTAACACACAAGTTCATTGCAGTGTCTCAAGCAGCACGGGACTACCTGCACCGGGTGGAGTGGGTACCGGAACAGAAGATCACGGTGATACCCAACGCCATTACTCCGCCCGCCCCTCCGGATCCGGCGCAGGTGTACGAACTGCGCAACCAGTGGTTGGGGCATCGGGTGGGCCCGCTTATCGGCACGGTTGCTCGTTTGCAGCCGCAAAAAGGGTTGGATGTCCTGTTGCAGGCAGTGCACCTTTTACAACCTGAATTGCCGGACCTGCGAGCAGTTCTTGTGGGGGAAGGTCCCCTGCGCAGCACCCTGGAGCGTCAGGCCCGAGATCTGGGGATTGCCGACCGGGTGATCTTCGCGGGGACACGGCGGGACATTCCGACGGTTTTGGCCGCGCTGGACGTGTTCGTGCTACCCTCCCGCTTTGAGGGCCTTTCCCTGGCCTTGCTGGAGGCCATGAGCATGGCCCGTCCTGTGGTGGCGACCGCGGTCTCGGGCACTGTGGAAGTCATTCGGGACGGTGAGACAGGAGTGCTGGTTCCCCCAGAGGACGCGAGCGCGCTGGCCGCGGGCATTCGTGTCATGTGGGAACAACGGGATAGGGCGCAACGCATGGGCGAGAACGCTCGACGCCTTGTCCTTGAACGTTATACTATTCGGGCCGTTGCCAAGGCCTACGAAGAAGTCTACGAAACACTGCTTAGAGGGGGATGTGCAAATGCGTAAAACGTACGTGGTTTGGTCTTTTGCTATAGTGATATTCCTGGTCGCTATTTGGGGTGCCTTTTGGGGACAAACGTACGCGGGACCATCCGGTCCCCAGCCAGAGTCGTTGGTGAATCCCAAGTACGATGCCCGGAGTCCGATGAAACCGGGCATCTACGTGTGGGGGATGTCCGATACCCGTTACCTGCTGCCTGAGAGCGATCCGCGCAACGCCCAACTTGGGGACACACTCCCCATCCAGGGGCACATCATTGCCTTCGGGTGGGATGAGTTAATAGATGTGGACAGTAACGGCAACTACATCGATAACACCAGCATTGTTGAACGGCGCTTGCAGGAGATATGCTACCGCCATGAGAACAGCAACCAGGTGCCAGTGTACGACCGTTGGGCCGCGTTCTACGTGATGCCTTACACCGGCACACCCATTGGCGGTCGGAAAATTCGCATCCCAGAGTACATGTACGACCCGTCCCATCCGGGATATGCCGCGCGCGGCAACCGGGACGATGCGATTGTGGTCGCGTCCAACGGCACCTATGTGCCCAAGTACTGGACCGATTACTTCATCCACGAGTACGAGAAGTTGATTATCCGATTAGGGCGCCGGTTAACCCGGCCTGACGCGTATGAGAAATGGCGCAATTGCATCGCGTTCATCGCCATTGGTACGGGCCGCGATGGTGAGACATGGCCTGTAGGCCTCGCGGAAGGCCCGGAGCGCACCGCGTTGGTGAACGCGGGTTTGGACAGCGGCCTGTGGATCAACTACGTGCGCCGGGTAACCGACGCGTACGTGGACCAGTTCCGCAAGTGCAATGACAACGAGCAACTGTGCTATCCCCTCATGCTTCAGGCCGCGCCCACCTTCAAGAACTCTTACGAGCGCAAAGCGTTCATTGATTACGGGTCCCAGTTCGGCGTGGGGGATTCTGTGAACGGCCTCTACCCCCAACAGGTGGGTTCTTACTACGGAGACGGCACGGGCATGTATGAGCCCATGCTGGACCACCCGGACGTTCCCCTGGCTTTTGAGGGCTATGAATACCACGTGTCCAACCCACCCATCGGGTGTAAGGAGGACAAGAACCTCTACTGGGCCCTTATCAACAGTTTGGACAAGCATGTGGACTTCCTGCGCCTTCAGGTGGACCTTTTCTTCAACGAGGATCCCCAGGCGGCCTCCATTGGTCCCTGGTATCGTCCTCCGGCCAAACCGTGGCCTTGCCCCTACGGGTTCTGCCAGTTCCGCGAGGGCGAGGTGAAAGAAGAGAACATGCAGATGATGCGCTGGGTGAACAGGTACCTGGGTGCGACTGTGGACACCACCCCCAGCGTGTGGTCAGTCATGCGGGATTACCGGGTGCCCTGGTCCACCTGCTGGAAGATCAACACATCCAACGTGGGCTTTGAGCCGGGGAACTTCGATTTCTGGCTCTACCAGCGGGATGACCTGCCGGGCGGTCGTACAGTGCCCGAGACCAATGAGGAATACAACTTTGGCGGTTTGCGCATCATCCAGATTGGCGAGAACTTCTCGCCTTATAACCCGGATCTCCCTCCGGACCTCAAGGAGGCCTGGTACATTCGTCGTACAGACCAATCCACCGGCAATCCGTACATGTTCTTTGATGTGGAAGACGAATACCTCTTTGGTCGGTCCACGACGATTACAGTGACCATCACCTACGTGGACATGTTCACCGACACCTTCAGCCTTCACTACGAGGACATAAACGGTGAGGACAAAGCCGCGGTGGTCCACGCGGTGTACCAGATCCCGAACATCTACGCGCCGGCTGACGAGCGCACAGAGATCGCCATTCCGGCCGGTGCCACCGCGATCACCAAAGAGGGGACCAAGACCTTGCGGCAGGCGGTCTTTGTCCTCACTGATGCTCGGTTCCGCAACAACCTGCCCTTGGGTACAGGCGGCGCGGACTTCTACATCGATTCCAACGGGGACGGAGACGAGTGGATCCACATGGCCGAAGTGCAGGTGGACCGCGCGCACATCATCCCAGAACCGTCTCCCACTCCCACACCAACGTGGACACCCACCCCCTCTCCCACACCGACAGCCACGCCCACACCGACCACGGCTCGGATTGAGGGCACCGTGTGGGAAGACCAGAACCGGAACTACATCAAAGATGCGGGTGAACCGGGCGTGCCCGATGCAGTGCTGGAACTGCACGATCCGGTGTCCATGTCCCTGCTCTACACGACCACGACCAACACAGAGGGGCAGTACGCCTTTGCGGCTGTGGAACCGGGGAGTTACAAACTGGTGATTGTCCCACCGCCTTATTACAGCGCGCCCGAGCCCTTTAACCAGCCCGTGGACATCGGTCCTTTGCAGGCGGGTCAGACCTATTCAGACATCAACTTCCCACTGGTGCGGGAACCTACTCCCACACCAACGCCGTCGCCTACCCCAACGGTGACACCGACGCCCACGCCCGCGGTCATTGAGGGCCGGGTCTTTGTCGACGCGAACAGCAACGGGCAGTACGACCAGGGTGAGGTGGGTATTGCCAACATCGAAATCTCCCTGGTGCCCTTGGAGGGGAACACGTTAACCAATGTGACCATTACAGCGACAACAGACGCGCAGGGGATGTTCACGTTCGTGAACGTGGAAGACGGCACATATCACGTCATCCAATCCCGTATCCAGGGGTATATCCCGCGGGATGGATATGTGCGGACCTTGACTGTGCAGCGAGGTGAGACGTACAACGTCACCTTCCCCAATCGGGGGATTGTTCAGTACATCTACATTCCCTACGCTGTACGTTAAGCAGAACGTAGAACGCCAATCCGGGGAGGAGGTCACCTCCTCCCCCCACACTCCTGGAGGTGGCAACTGATGACATCGAGGAAGCGAATCCTACTTCTTACACTCTTGCTGGCCGTATCACTCATCAGCGCGTCCTTCGCACTCGCGGGGTCGGAACCTCCTGCTCCGCAGGCGGTTCAAGTACCCCTGACACCGCAAGTGCGCTACCCCGGCATTTACCTGACGGGCATTTACGCCACGTCCGGTGGCATGGCGGACTTTGTAGCCAACCTGACCCAGGAACGGTTAGACGAATTTGGCGTTGAAGGGGTTCTCCTGACCACAAACTGGGCGTACATCGAGGACCAGGAGCCTCTGCTCGAAGGCGGGGCGAACGGCCACTGGGCGAACATGGACACCGCGTTCGCCTGGACCGGCGCGCGCAGCCGGGTGTTAGGGTTCCTCATCAACACGTACAGCAGCGCCAAGGGCATTGTTGGGGCCATGCCCACCTATTTGTGGGATCCGACAAACCCCAATTACGTGCCCGGCGCAATTGTGAAGACCGACCTGGACGGGTGTGAGGACGACACCGGCTACCATTACGATAGCCCGAATTGCGCGTTCCCCCGCTACTGGAGCGATGAGTACCTCACCGCGTACCATCGTTTTGTGCGGGAACTGGGCCGACGGTACGGGAACGATCCCCGCCTGGAGTTCATTGCCATTGGCATTGGGCGGGACGGCGAGAACTACCCGGTGGACTACAGCAACACCGACGTCAAACAGAAGTTCTTCGAGGAAATTCGTCACGACCTGGCGACAAAAGACCTCTTCTGCGAGGATGATCCCACGCCGTGTACTGATCCGCTGACCGTGTGGATCGCCTATGTGAACGACCTTGTTGACGTGTACCACGAGGCGTTCCCCAACAAGACCATTCTCGTTCAGTTGGCCGGGTCCATCTTCGTCACCCTGGACGACAAATCCACGGAAAAACAGCGTATTTTGGACCACGCGAACGAGAAAGGGGTAGGCCAGTCGGTGAACAACATGTACCCCAACTGGCTTTGGGCCTACATGCCCAAGCGCACAGGGTTCTTCGACCACCTGCCCTTCCACGGGTATGACTTTGCCCACACCGCGACCAAGGGTAACCCCGCCCACAATTATCCGGTGGCCATGGAGGGGTATTACAAGTGGGTGGGGTGTGAGAAGGAAACTGACCACCCCTACGGCAATATCCAGGTATACTGGTCCCTGTTGAGCGCGTTGAGCAAACACGCGGATTACTTGCGCATGTACAATGACTTCTTTGTCGAGTGGAATGACGAAGCCAACCAGCGTGGTGGCCCGAACTGGGATAAACCGCGACAGGACATTATCCACCTGATCAACAAGTGGAAGCCGTACCTCGGCCGCACACCGGACACGGCTCCGGGTGTGTTCGTGGCCCTGCGCGAACACAAAGGGCCCTGGTATCAGTGTCAGGGGCGAGGGCCCACGAATCAGCGCAGTAGCCCCGGCTATCCGGAGTACGGAAACTACTCTTACTGGTTGTACCACAACAACACCAAGACAGGAGGGCGCACAGTTCCTGAAACCGCGTTCCCCGCTATTCGCACCTGGTACGGGGCTAAGGGGCTGGTGGACTGGATGGGTGACCCGTACGCGCCCTATCCGTACTTCAACGACGACCCGTACAACCAGGATCTCCCTCAGCGCAAGGAAACGTGGGCCATTCGCCGCACCGACCAGCAAACGGGCAACCCCTTCATGTTCTTCAACTTTGACGAGCAGGTGCGTCCGCTATTCAATGCCGCGGACACCATCACCTTCACCGTCACGTACGTGGACATGGGGACGGACACGTTCAGTCTCTGGTATCAAACCGAGACAGATGGGTGGCGAGGCCGTAAAGCCACACTGGCGGCCCTGTACGAGGTTACACCCGATGATGAATTGCGGCCCATCACCATCACTGCCGGCTTGACCGATGTGCCCAAGGAAGGGACCAAACAAATTCGGCAGGCGGTCTTCGTGGTGAACGATGCGGCCTTCAGCGCGGGGTTACGCGAGCAGTCGGACTTCTACATCTGGTGTAACGGCGATGGGGATGAGTGGATTCACATGGTGCACGTGAGCCGCGGGGCATCCCCCATGGCTCCCACGCCCACACCGTGGCCCACACCCACGCCCACAGCCACACCTACGCCCATGCCGTCGCCCTCGCCTACACCTACCCCCACTCCCACCACCGCGACCATCATCGGTAAAGTGTACCTGGATCTCAACAAGAACCAGCAGTTGGATGAGGGCGAACCTGGCGTGCGCGGGGCCACCGTGACCTTATTCACGGGCAGCGCGCAACCTGTGGGGACGCCGGTGGTCACGGATGAAACCGGTCAATTCGTCTTCACCGGGCTTAATCCTGGGTTCTACCGCATCATGGAAACCGATCCGCCAGGGTACACCAGCACTACACCCAATGTGTACGTGGGATACCTGATGGCGGGGGCCGTGAAGACGGATTGGAACTTTGGCGATTACACGCATCACCTTTACATCACAACCGTCCAATCACGCTAGTGGAAGGCGAGGCGGGGAGAGCGAGAGTACTCTCGCTCTCCCCGGTGCCCAGGGTGAGGGAAATTGAGGATGATACGAGGTCGTGGATGGGTTCGGCGGCTTGCTGTAAGCGTCGGTGTGATCCTGCTAGGTCTAGGGATTGCTGTGGGCGCTTACGGCAGTAATGGGGAGAACACCCCCACACCTACGCCGACCAATCCCTTTGCAGACTACATACCACAGCCCATCAGTTGCGGGACGCGGTTACAGGATACAACAGTGGGCGCGCCCGCGCGGGTGAGGGTGTATCCCTGTCGCCCGGACTGGGACGAGAGCGGTCCTGAACGGGTTTACGTGCTTTCGCTGCGAGGGGAGCAACCCGTAACCATTACGCTGGGCATCGCGGATCCGCGGGTGGACCTGGATCTGTTCTTGCTGGAAGATCTCCGCCCTGAGGCTTGCATTGCGGCCGGGGATAACTACTTAATCTCAGGGCAGGCAGACGTTCCCGAGACGTTGGAGGGCGTCTACTATGTGGTGGTGGACGGGTATGAGGGCAGCGCGGGAGAATACACGTTGGTGGTGGACTGCCCGTTAGGGCCCTTTGCCACACCGACTCCCTCGCCCACGCCCACACCCACGCCCACCGCGACACCCACACCTGAACCCACGGCCACACCTACGGCCACGCCCACCGCGACCCCTACGCCCTTGCCCTACACTCGCATCCACGTGCCTTCTGTGTGGCACCGCTATCCTGACCCGCGAGCAAAGCACTGGGTTGTACGCATAAAGGAGGGGATTGAGGGGTATCAGGGAACTCGGGATACGTACATTAACCGGTGGGCTCCGGAGAACACATACGGTCACTTACCCTGGTTGAGCATTCGTTCCAAAGAAGTTGCTGTTGGCCTGATCTTCTTTGACCTGGGCACGCCGCCCCAGCACACGCGGTTGATACGTGCCACATTGCGTTTGAACCGGTTGCTGCAAAGTAACGCCAATCACGTTATCATTAAGTCGTACCGTTTACTGCGGCCGTGGGTGGAATCCGAGGCCACGTGGTTGGAGGCGAAATCCGGTGTCCCCTGGACTGCGCCGGGCGGTCAGGCTGGGGAGGACTACTTCGCCACACCTTCCGATGTTGTAGAGGTCTCTCCGGACACGGATTGGGTGGATCTGGATGTAACGCCCATTGTCTACAGTTGGCTTTATCTCAATCGCCCTAACTATGGGTTCATGCTACGTGGTTATGGCGAAGGTCATGTAGAATATCGTTTTGCATCCAGTGAACATGCGACACCGGCCCGCCGGCCGGAGTTGATTCTGGAATATCGTGAGGAGCGCTGAGCCTCCCGTAAGTGGGTAGGGGTTGCAATCGTGACTTTTGAAGGGCGGGCACGTCATACTTTACAGAGAGCGAAAGGGGAAGGCACTATGGAGAGTGGAATGCGTTTACCGACGGCAGTCCACGTACAAACCCAAACGTTTTCCCACCCTCGTGTGTGGGTGATGCCCGCGCCCGTGGCACAACCCCGCCCCGGGCTATACCAGCGGTACTTCAAACGGGTTTTCGACCTGGTGTTCGCGACCATTGCGTTGATTATTCTCTTCCCGCTGATGGTTGCCATTGCCATTGCCATCAAGTTGGATTCCCCCGGTCCTGTGTTGCACGTTCAGAAGCGTTTGGGCAAAGGAGGCAAAGTCTTCAACTTCTACAAATTCCGATCCATGCGCGCGGACGTGGACCACACGCAAAGCCATCGGCAATTCGCCCGTGATTTCATCCAGGGCAAGATCGCGCCTCCGGCCGCGGACGATGACGAAGAGCGCATTTACAAGCCTCCCTCTGACGACGCGAACATCACCCGCGTGGGCCGATTCCTGCGTCGCACCAGCCTGGACGAATTGCCCCAGTTGATTAACGTCATTAAAGGGGACATGAGTTTGGTAGGGCCTCGGCCCAACATGTGGTACGAGTTAGAATATTACAAGACCTGGCACAAACGACGCCTGGAAGTTCTGCCCGGGTTAACCGGCCTGCCTCAAGTGCGTGGACGCAGTCGGTTGCGCTTTGATGAAATTGTAGAGTTGGACATTCAGTACATTGAAAACTTGTCCTTCTGGTTGGATATTGAAATTATCTTGCAGACCATTCCCATGATTTTGACGGGCAACGGAGCCGGGTAAACCGGAGCCGTTGCTGCAGCGTGTTGTGTAGCCGGTACAGGGTGGACTTTACTCGGAGCAAAGATCGCCGCCCTCGCTTTCCCTCTTCGGGGGCGACGAGTGCACATCGTTCCACTCGACTGACCTCCCCTTCGCCCCCGAGGTGGAAAACGGGGTGAAGCGCATAACAGGATCATCGGCATTCAGCAGTGTTGTTGGGCACAAGAAGGTAGGTGAAAGACGATGAGACGACATATCCCCCAAATTATAGGAGTTATCGCCGTTGTAGGGTTAGCGCTCTTGTGGTTCCTGCCCCCTGTTCGGTCCGACTCGCCCCCTGAGAGCCATCCCCTCGCGATCGAAGCCACGCCTCAATCTGGGGGTATTTACATCACCGGGCTTTACCTGCCTGGATTTCAGAGCCCGAACAAGACGAATTGGGGCGTGGAAGGGGACCTGGTCACAGTGAACTGGGGGTATATTGAAGGCGGCGCGCCAGGAGATTTCTTCTGGGGCCGCATGGATCGGGCATTGGACCAGGTTCGGGCCAAAGGGGAGAAGTTGAGCGTGATGTTCTCCACCTACAACGGATGGTATGAAAGCGGTGTGGAGAATACACTGCCCTCCTACTTGTGGGATCCGTCCAACCCCAACTACATCCCCGGCGGCGTAGTGGATGCTGGCCCCTGGTTATGCGCGGATCAGCCAGAACATCGGGGGTGTATCAACGGACACTGGTACTTCCCTCGCTACTGGGGGGATGTGTATCGAGAACATTACTACAACATGATTCGCCAGTTTGGCGCGCGTTACGCCAATGACCCGGCCCTGGGCTTTGTGGCCATTGGCCTGGGACTCTACGGCGAAAATTACGCGGTGGATTGGTGGGCCACTGACCTGAAGGACAAGTTGGAACAGGAAATTCAAAACGACCTGGACGCGGGCCGGGTGTTTTGTCAATCCTGGTCTGACCCCTGTGAGACGCCCAAGGAAGTGTGGATCGACTTTGTTATCGACACCATGCAAGTCTACCGGGAAGCATTCCCCAACAACCCGGTCTTCGTGCAACTGGCCGGTTCGAACTGGAATGGAGACGACAAGCGGCCCATCCTGGACGCGGCCAACCAGCAAAATCCCCCGGTTGGCCTTTCCTTCAACATGATGTACCCCCAATGGTGGTGGGCCTACAAACCCGATGGCAAAGGCTACTTTGACGTGTTCCCCGCGCATGGTCCCTTAAACGAGCGGGGAACACCAGCCTATCACTTCCCCCTGGCAATGGAAGGATACTGGGACTGGATGGGATGCGAGGGGGAAATCCAGGTGTACTGGTCCTTGCTGAATTCCTTGAGCAAACACGTGAACTTCCTCCGTCTGAGCAAGGACATTTACGTGGAGACCACAGCCGAAGGGTATCCCATCTGGAGCCGTCCGCGCTGGGATATCATCAACCTGATCAAATCCTGGCGGGAATACCTGGGACGCACACCCGCGGACGCGCCAGGCGTGTTCGTCGCGTTGCGGGAACACCGAGGCCCCTGGTTCCAGTGCCAGGGACGTGGCCCGTCAGAGGACGTTCAGCGTAGTCCCACGTATGGGTACGCGTATCCTGAGTACGGCGATTACGCGTACTGGCTTTACCATGACCGGTCCTTACCCGGTGGACTCTCAGTGCCGGAGACCGGTTTTGACCAGGTTATCAAGTGGAAGAAAGGTGGGGGAACAGAGCCCTGTGCCACTGTCCAGTGGATGGGCAATCCAGGGTTATCCTACCCGGACTACAACCCGAACCCTGTGAACCTCAACCTGCCGCGCACCAAGGAATCCTGGACAACGCGGCGCACTGACCAGGCCAACGGCAACCCCCGCATGTACTTCAAGATCGATGACCGCTATCTGTCCAGCCCGCCGCCGGGGACGCCCGTTACCATTACAGTAGTCTACTTGAACGATGGTGGAGACCGTTGGGCCCTGTATTACGACTCCTATGAGGGCGAGAAAGCCGCGGTCCCCCTGGGCAGCACCGAACCTTACGTGCAAAACGACGATCCCCCGCCCGCGGGTCTAGGGGGCGGCTCGTGGGCAACGAAGACATTCGTCATCACGGATGGTCGGTTTGCCAACGGCATCTACGGCGCGGATTTCTACCTGGACGCGGTGGACAATGTGGACAACTGGTTCCACATGGTCAAAGTGACGCGCGGGGAGGGACCGGTTGGACCGACCCCGACTCCCACCCCCACCTACACACCCACTTCCACCCCCACACCTACGCCCACGTGGACACCTTGCCCTGGAGGAGCGTGTCCTACACCGACCCCCACCCCAACGCCCACCGCGACGCCGTCTCCCACCTTCACGCCCACGTCCACACCCACGTGGACTCCCACCCCCACCCCGTATGTGCCGCCATCAACGCCACCCCCTGATGCGGTAACGGTTATCTTGCAAGAAGGTTTGAACGGCTACACCGGCACGGCTGATACCTACATCTATCGGGGGGAGAAGGACGAAAATTACGGTCAGGATCGGCTTCTGAAACTGTGGAGCAAGGACGATTCCCGACGGAGCATCTTAATTCGGTTCGACCTATCCTCCATTCCTGAAGGGAAGGCCGTGTACTCGGCCAAACTGTACATGCGGCTGACCACCTACTACTCCAAGGGGCTGCACACCGCGTACATCCATCCCCATCGGTTGTTGCACCCCTGGGACGAACTGGAGGCCACGTGGAATCAAGCCGCGTCCGGCCTGGCGTGGGGCGCGCCCGGCGCTGAACTGCCCGGCGCGGATTATGACCCAGCCTACACGGACCATGTGCCCATCGGGGCCGAATATCAAGGCCGCAGCGCGTGGATCGCCATTGACGTGCGGGACATCGTGAACTACTGGCTCCAGCATCCTGGATCCAACTACGGGTTCCTGCTCCGCTTCTACCAGCCGGAAAACAAGAGCGTGGCCGTTTCCTTCCTTTCCAGTGATGACGACCACCCGGCACTCCGTCCCAAATTGGAAGTGGTGTACTACACACCACCCACCCCAACCCCCACCCCCACGCCCTGCACGGGACCTGGTTGTCCGACAGCCACACCCACACCCACGTTCACACCGACGGCCACACCCACGTGGACCCCGACTCCCACGTGGACCCCGTCGGTGACGCCCACACCGACCGTAACCCCGACCGCCACCGCGACCCCCACGCCTACAATTACTCCAACACCGACCACCGCGGCGAAGGGGAGCATTGCCGGCCTGGTGTGGAACGACCTGAACCACGATGGAATTTACACACAGGATGAGCCTCCCCTGGCCGGGGCTCAAATTCATCTGTACAGCAGAACCGGGACTTTATTGGCCCAGCGGGTGACCCTGGGCAACGGGCGTTATGAGTTCCCGGATTTAGAGCCGGGCAATTATTACCTGAAAGAAATAGATCCTCCCGGTTACGTGTCCAGCACACCCAACGAGATACCCGTAGATGTTCTCAGCGGCGTGACCATTGAAGTGTACTTTGGCGACTACACAGCACCGACCCCCACCCCCACGCCGACCTCAACGCCCACGCCCACGGCTACACCGACGCCCACAGTCACTCCCACACCGCCGAACAGCCCGCTCCCCACTCCCACCCCCTCCACTGGCCACATTCAGGTAAGAGTGTGGGAAGATGTGAACAAGAACCAACTGTGGGATGATGAGGAGCAGGCTGTGGTTGGAGCGTTGGTCCTGTTGTATCGGGATACCAATGGGAACGGAAGCCTGGACGCCTGGGAGAGCATCCCCATCCGCCGTGGCTACACGGACATCACAGGGACGTGCATGTTCTCAAATGTGGACTCAGGCTCGTACATTGTCGGTGAAGTGGACAAAGACCACTATGTCTCATCGACACCGAACCTGGTGAGCATCTACATTGACGCGGGGGTAACGGGGATTGTGTACTTCGGCGATTTGCCATTACACTACTCCTACATACCCCTGTTCGTTGTCAGATAAATTGCTGGAAGGGGATGAACACGCTATCCGATGACGTCGCTAACTCGTGCATCTGGCATACTCTTGCACCCTACATCCTTGCCAGGGCCTTATGGCATCGGTACGTTGGGTGAAACAGCCTATCAGTGGATCGATTTTCTGGCCCAGGCGCGACAATCTTACTGGCAGGTGTTGCCACTGGGTCCCACAGGCTTTGGGGATTCGCCCTATCAGTGTTTTTCCGCGTTTGCGGGGAATCCGTTGATCATCGACCTGCCCACTTTAGTGGCATGGGGCTGGTTGGACGCGTCCTTCCTTGAGGAAGGGGCCGCGCTGCCTTCGGACCACGTGGACTTTGGCGCGGTTATCCCCTTTAAGCGCCGCGCTCTGCACGCTGCTTATCAGGGATTCCGACAGCGAGCCTCGCCAAAGGATCGGGAGGCCTTTGCCGCCTTTTGTCAGGAGGAGGCCTGGTGGCTGGATGATTTCGCGCTGTTCATGGCCTTGAAGGAGGTGTTCCACGCCGCGTGGAATGAGTGGCCTCGTCCGTTGCGCCTGCGCGATCCCCAAGCCCTGGACCAAGCCCGTCGGGAACACGCGGAACAGGTGGATGAACATCGATTTGCCCAATGGCTTTTCTTCCGTCAGTGGCAGAATCTGCGCGAGTACGCCCACTCCCACGGCATCCGCATCATTGGGGATATTCCCATTTTCGTGGCGTACGATAGCGCGGATGTCTGGGCCCATCGGGAGTTCTTCCACCTGGACGAGGAGGGGCGTCCTACTGTGGTGGCTGGTGTGCCCCCCGATTATTTCAGCCCCACCGGCCAACTGTGGGGCAATCCGTTGTACCGTTGGGATGTGCTGGCTGCGCAGGGGTACGGTTGGTGGATTGACCGCTTCCGCTCCACGTTGCGCTTGGTGGATTGGGTGCGTTTAGACCATTTCCGCGGTTTTGAGGCGTATTGGGAGATCCCCGCGGGAATGCCCACTGCGGAAATCGGTCGATGGGTGCCGGGGCCTGGGGATGATTTCTTCCGCGCTTTGCAAAGTGCCCTGGGCGATCTGCCCATCATCGCGGAGGACCTGGGACTCATTACCCCTGAGGTGGAGGCCCTGCGGGATCGTTGGGGGTTTCCCGGCATGAAGGTGTTGCAATTCGCGTTCAGTGACCCGGCCAATCCCTATTTGCCCCACAACTACACGTCTACCCGTTGGGTGGTGTACACGGGGACACACGATAATGACACCACTGTGGGGTGGTTCCAGTCCCTGGATTCTGCCACACGGGATTTTGTGCTGAAGTACTTGGCCCGGGATGGCCAGGACATCGCGTGGGATTTCATCCGCCTGGCGTGGCAGTCGGTGGCAGTGCTGGCTATTGTGCCCCTCCAGGATGTGTTGCGGCTGGGCAGTGAGGCACGGATGAACACACCGGGCCGAATGGCCGGCAATTGGTCCTGGCGCGTGCCCGCGTCCATGCTCACTTCCCAGGTGGCCGACAACCTCGCGGAGTTGACGCTTCTCTACGCTCGCGCGTCGTAAACAATTTCCCCTTCGAACAGGGTTAATACCACTCGCATGTCCAGAAGGGCGTCTGCCGCAGTGTACGCGGCGTCCATCAGTTCCCCGTCCAGCATGATTACGTCCGCGACTTTGCCCACGGTCAGGGAACCGCGCCAGGTATGGGTGCGCTCCACAATGGCCGGGGCCAGGGTGTACGCGTGCAGTGCCGGCCGTGGACACAGTCGTTCTTCCGGTATCCAGCCTTTGGGGCCGGGATCGCCGTTGGCGCGTCGACGGGTGAGGGCCGCGTGCAGGCCCGCGAGAACGCTGGGCTGTTCAACCGGCGCGTCCGATCCGAAGATGAGGAGGGCGCCTTCTCGCTGTACACTCCTCCACGCGTACGCGTACCGGCAGCGGTCCTCCCCCCAGTAGGTGCGGGCCAGATCCATGTCCTGGGTGGCGTGGATGGGTTGCATGGAGGCGACAATGCCGTATTGGCCCAGGCGTTTGACATCTTCAGGGTGGAGGATCTGGACATGCTCGATGCGGTGCGGAAGGTGGGGGCGTCCGCGCTGGTTTTCTTCCTGGCGCAGGATGTCGAAGATGTTGAGGACTTCCCGATTCGCCCTGTCGCCAATGGCGTGGACAGCAATCGCCAATCCCGCGGCGCTGGCCGCACGGAATCCTTCGTACATGTCCTCCGGATCGGTGACCATCACCCCCACGTTGTTCTCCTCGCCCAGGAAGGGACGCAGCATGGCCGCGGTGCGTGAGCCCAGAGTGCCGTCCGCGAAGTACTTGACTCCTCCAATGCGCACGTACCTGTCGCCAAACCCGCTGCGAATGCCGAGTCGGATGGCGTCCTCCTGCCGTTCGCGAGGGATGTACTGGTGGACACGTAGTTTGAGGGCTCCCTTCTCCCGCAGGCGCTGCACGGTGCGGAAGTTCCGCATGTCTGAGCGGTCGTTGAGGATGTGGACGGCTACAATGCCCTCGGCCCACAACGCGGGGAGCGCGTCCAGGAGCGCGGTCTCCCATTGGTGTTCGGTTTCCTCAGGGTAAAGGCGCTCCACAAGTTCACACGCGGTTTCCTTGAGTATGCCGGTGGGTTCACCGGTTTTGGGATCGCGCACAATGACGCCCCCCGGCGGATCCGGGGTGTGAGCGGTGATGTTCGCCAGGCGCAGGACGTAGGAGTTCACCCACAGGGTGTGGAGGTCTTTGCTGTCCAGTGCTACGGGGCGGTCGGGTACAACCGCGTCCAGGTGGGCAGCAGTGGGCCATTCTCCCTCCAGGTCCGACCAGAGACTGGCATCCCATCCTCCACCGCGCACCCATTCCCCCGGGGGGAGGTCCTGGGCTTTGGCCTGGACGCGACGAAGTGCCTCGGCCAGGGAGGGGACTCCCCACAGGTGTACCTGGCGTTGTTGCATGGCCCATTCGACCAGGTGAATGTGACTGTCGGTGAAGCCGGGGAGGATGGTCTTCCCCCGGGCGTCGATGATGTGGGTGTTGGGCCCACGAAGTGCCAGGAGGTCGTCGCTGTCCCCAACTGCCAGGATGCGTTCCCCGGCGATGGCCAGGGCCGTTGCCAGGGGCTGTTGTTTGTCCATGGTGTAGATGTGTCCGTGTATGAAGATGATATCAGCGTGCATGTGGTTTTTCCCCTTTTTCCGCGATGGGATGTTATGGTAGCCAGCGCCACAGTTCCGCGGGGGTGTTGAGGATGATGTCGGCATCCTGGAGTTCTTCGATCTCGCCAAAGCCACACAGGACCGCGGCTGAGAGTGCCCCCGCGGCTTTGGCTGCCCGCACGTCCATTTGGGTGTCGCCGACCATGAGGACGTTTTCCACGGGGATGTTCAGGCGTTCGGCTGCCAGGCGAATGGGGGCTGGATGCGGTTTGAGACGGCGGGTGTCGTCCCGGGTGATGATGACATCGAACAGGTCTCGAATGCCCACTGCGTTGAGCATACGTTCGGCTTCCTCGCGAGATCGCGTGGTGACGACACCCAGTCGGTAGCGGCCCCGCAGGTCCTCTAACAGGGTTCGGGCGTGGTCTGTAAGTTGGTATTGGTCTTTGGTGTGGGAGTCTCCGTGCAGGAGATGGTCTGCACGCTGGGCCAGGGCAAAGGCGATTCGGTCCAGGTGGAGGACATCCAGGAAGGTGACCAGGCCGTTTACCCACCCTTCAAGTCCCATGACAAGGCGACGGGCGGCTTTTTGAGCGTCAAATTCGAGCAACCGGGCCAGGGGTTGTAACCAGTGGGCCAGGGTACGCACCACGGAGTCATCTGTCTCAAAGAGGGTGCCGTCCAGGTCAAAGAGGATAAGTTGTACGTCGCGCGCCCGTTCCGGTTGCCACCAGCCATCTCCTGGGGCCAGAAGTGGCGTTTCCGGCGGGAAGGGGGGCAGGTCCAGGAGTTTGTGGTACACGTAGCGGACGAGGACGCGTAGGCTGGCAATGGTGGGCGCGGCCAGGAGTACGCCCACAACGCCCCCTAACATGGCTCCGGCGATGAGGCCGATGAAGACGACCAGGGGGTGCAATTGGACGCGACGTCCCACAATGCGGGGGATGAGGAAGACGCTGTCCAGTTGGAACACCAGTAGGTACACGCCGGTTACGATGAGCGCGAAGATGAAGTGGTTCACAGGGAGCCAGGATGAGCCCTGCAAAAGGGCCAGGCTTACAGCCATGGACCAGGCAAGGAGGGGGCCCAGGGTGGGCACGAATTCCATGAACCCCGAGAACATGCCGAGCAGGATGGGGGTGGGCATGCCCAGAATCCAGAGGGCTATGCTGAGGATGGATCCGACCACCAGGGAGAGGATGAATTCCCCTTTGAGGAACGCGTTCCACGCGTTGGCGATCTCCCGCCCGAGACGAGCGATCTCTGCCTGGTATGCCGAGGGGAAGAGGCGGCGGAAGTAGCGGAACATGTGAGGGTAGTCCTTCACCAGCCAGAAGGTCACTACGGTGATGAAGAGTCCCCACGCGATGCCGGAGGCTAATTTGCCCGCGAACACGACGATTCCCCCGGCCAGCGGAGTTAACATGCCCTGGATGCTTTCTACCGCCGGGGCCAGGAATTCCAGGGGCACGACTTGCCCAAAGGGTCCCAGGGCAATGGGACGTTGGGCTATGCGACGGATGACGTTCACTACGTCGGTCAGGTAGAGGCGCAGTTCGCCGACGGATTGGGCGATGTGGGGCGCGATCAGCGCAGGGGTGAGGGCAAGGAGGATGATGACGACGATGAAGGTGAGGAGGGTTAACAGGGCGCGGGGGAGTCCGGTGCGCCGTTCCAGGTAGTTCACGGGCACCCGAAGGATGGAGGCCAGGAGCACGGCTGCTCCCAGGGGCGGGATGAGCACTCGCAGGCTGTATACCAGGAACAACGCGCCGATTAGGAGCAGTGCCGCGGCGAATATTTTGACTGTCGGCGACCAATGCGTGTTGTTCATGTTGAATGTTTGCTTGTTTCCTGATTTGCTGCGCGTGGAACTGTCCACCTGGGGCCGGGGTTAACGAATGGGACCGATTTTGTCCGGAGGCCAATACCGGAAGAACGCTCTCCCGATGATGTCCTCCCGGGCCACCGGCCCGAAGTATCGCGAGTCGCTGCTGGCCTGACGGTTGTCCCCCAACACAAAGTAGTGCATGAGAGGTATCCGGGTGGGCGGAAGGTATCCGGTGGTCGGCCCGTGCATGTATTCTTCCTGTAAGGGTTTGCCGTTGATGTACACCCGGCCGTCGTGGATGGAGATGGTCTCCCCGGGGAGCCCCACAATGCGCTTGATCAGGGGGTGGTCCCGGGTTTCCACGTGAATGACGACAATGTCACCCCGCCGCGGGGGGTGAAAGTGGTAGGAGATTTTCTCAATGAGTACCCGGTCATCGGTGTGCAGGGTGGGTTCCATGCTCTGGCCCGATACCTGGGTGGCTTCTGCCAGGAAGATGTGGATGAGCACCGCGATGATAACCGCGGGAATTACGGTGCCCACCAGTTCGGACCACAGGCCTTTTAGCAGGCGTTTTCCCCAGCCCGGTGTCTGGGGGCTTTCGGAAAGTGGGATGTGCGATTCGTCCCTTTCTGGAACGGGTGTGTATTGTTCGTCCATTACTCAGGTCTCACCTCGTGCCCTGGTGTGTGAGAAGGCGACGTTCATGGCTGGGTTCAAGGCCCACCACGAACGCCGCCTGAGCGTTTTCAGCGTGATGTTCGTTGGCTTTACCGTCGCGATCCTCCGCCGCGACGCCCACCAGAACGAGAGCGGCCCTCGCTGCGGCCGGATGACCGGCGTGTGTTTCGCCCCCCTCCTCGGGAGCCACCACCGCGCGAGGTGCCTCCACCTCCGGAGAGTTTCCGGTCACGGGCCCGAGCCTCTTCGGGCGTCCATCCTTCCAGTACGGCTTGTCGGCTCAGACGGATCTTTCCGGTCTCCTTGTCCACGTCGATGACCATGACCATAACTTCATCGCCCACTTTGACCACGTCTTCCACGGAGGGGACGCGGTAGTCTGCCAGTTGGGAGATGTGCACCAGGCCTTCGATGCCCGGCAGGATTTCCACGAACGCGCCGTAGGGCTCGACCCGCACCACTCGTCCGGTGAAGATTTCGCCGACTTCTGCTTCTTTGGTGAGGAGTTCGATCTCGCGGATGGCTTGTTCCGCGCTGGTTTTGTCCTTGGCCGCGATGTAGACGGTACCGTCTTCGGCGATGTCAATTTTGACGTCGTATTCTTCCTGCATCTTGCGGATGACTTTACCACCAGGGCCAATGATGCGCCCGATCTTCAGCGGGTCAATGTGGATGGTGGTGATGCGCGGGGCGTACGGTGAGAGTTCGGGCCGCGGTTCGGGAATGACTTCGAGCATTCGTTCCAGGATGTAGAGCCGCGCTTCCCGAGCCTGTTCCAGGGCTTTGCGCAGGATTTCGTAACTCAGGCCGCTGATCTTGATGTCCATTTGCAGCGCGGTGATGCCTTCGCGTGTGCCCGCGACTTTGAAGTCCATGTCGCCCAGCGCGTCTTCCATCCCCTGGATGTCGGTAAGGATGGCGTAGCGATCGCTCTCGCTGTCTGTGATCAGGCCCATGGCGATGCCCGCGACCGGTGCCTTGATGGGCACGCCCGCGTCCATGAGCGCTAATGTGCTCCCGCACACGGAGGCCATGGAGGTCGATCCGTTGGAGGAGAGGACTTCGGAGACCAGGCGGATGGTGTACGGGAATTCTTCCTGCGGCGGGATCATGGGTTCCAGCGCGCGTTCGGCCAGGGCTCCGTGGCCGATCTCCCGCCGTTTGGGCCCGCGCATGGGCCACACTTCTCCGGTGGAGAAGGGTGGGAAGTTGTAGTGGTGGATGTATCGCTTGCTCTCCTCAGGGAAGAGGGTGTCCAGTTCCTGCGCTTCTCGCGGGGTTCCCAGGGTCGCAATGGTGAGGACCTGGGTTTCCCCACGCTGGAAGAGGCCCGACCCGTGAGTGCGGGGCAGGAGCCCCACCTGGATTTTCAGCGGTCGGATGGTGGTGTAATCCCGACCGTCAGGGCGCACGCCTTCGTCCAGGATCATGCGTCGTGTGAGTCTCTTGAGCAGGTCTTCGAAGGCCGCGGCGACAAGGGCCGGGTCATAAGGGTTCCCTTCCTCATCGGTGCGTTCGGCCAGGGCCTGGGCTACGTCCTTGCGGATTTCGTCCAGCGCGTCGCTCCGCGCTTTTTTGGGCAGGAATTTGTGCAGGATTTCGTTGATGCGCTCTGTGGCCATTTCGTCCACGAGTTTCTGCAGGGACTCGGGGACGAGGAAGAGGTCGGGCTCTTGTTTGGGTTTGCCGATCTCTTCTCGCATCTGTTTCTGCAGTGCGATAATGGGCTGCATGGCTTCGTGCGCGATTTTCAGCGCTTCCACCATCATGTCTTCGGGGATCTCGCTGGCCCCACATTCGACCATGATGATGGCGTCTTCTGTGCCCGCGACTCGCAGGTCCAGACGGCTTTTTTCCAGTTCTCCCGCGGTGGGGTTGATGACGAATTCGCCGTCAATGTAGCCCACTCGCACCGCGCCAATCGGTCCGTTCCAGGGGATGTCGGAAATGGTCAACGCGGCCGATGCCCCGATGATGGAAGGGATGTCCAGCAGGTTTTCTTCGTCCGAACTCAGGGAGGTGATGATGATTTGCACGTCGTTTCGGTACCCTTTAGGGAAAAGGGGGCGGAGGGGGCGGTCTACCAGGCGTGCCAGCAGGATGGCCCCTTCGCCAGGACGTCCTTCCCGTCGGAACCAGGATCCGGGGATGCGTCCGGCAGCGTAGAGGCGTTCTTCGTATTCCACGCTCAAGGGGAAGAAGTCGATTCCCTCCCGCGGTTCTTTGCTGGCGGTTGCTGTGGCCAGGATAACGCTGTCTCCCACGCGTACGGTCACCGCGCCGTTGGCCTGCATGGCCAGGTGGCCGGTCTCAATGATGAATTCTTTGTCGCCGACTTGTGTTGCGTAACGTTTGTACTCTGTGTTCATGTCTCTCTACTCCAAACCTCCTCAATGTTGTTCAGCCCGTTGGGCTTTTCTGTGTGACGCGCTGCGTGATACGCGAGCCCCGATGTGCCCTGCGGATCACGACAACGCGCGTGTGCTACCGCGATCTGTCGCCCGGCTGAGGGGACAGATCGGCCGAGGGGACAAGGCCCCTCTCACCAGGGCCGTGCGCGCGGGCAGTTGGATGGGTCATCCGTTGTGCGAGGAGGGTTTGGGCAGAGGTCAGGGACTGGGGACTGGGTCCACGGGTACGGTGGGCCCAATCCCCAATTCCTGGCCTCCCCACACCCTCTCCTCGCGATTCCCTGCGCGCACGGTGGTGTGTTCCCTTGTGCTTATAAAAGTGCCGACCCGTTGCTGCTGGGTCGACACTTTTGTAAACCTTTCGTCTGTTTAGCGGCGCAATCCCAGGCGCTCAATAAGCGAACGGTATCGTTTCGGGTCTGTTCGCTCCAGGTATCGGAGCAACCGTCGCCGTCGGCCTACCATTTTGAGCAGGCCACGACGGGAGTGTTCGTCCTTTTTGTGAATTTTCAGGTGTTCGGTCAGGTGGTTGATGCGATAGGTGAGCAGCGCCACCTGAACCTCGGTTGAGCCTGTGTCGTGTTCGTGCAGGCCGAATTCCCGAATGATGCGTTCTTTTTCTTCACGTGTTAATGTCATGGTATTCCCTTCCTTTCTGTTTCTCCTCTATCCGCGGTGCCGTCGGAATACCGGAACGGTCACCCCAGACAGGGAATGTGCTCTTTACACCCCTTTATTATACGCATTTGGTGTGCTTTTCCCAATTCTCTAGGTAGGTAGGAAGAAGAAGGCCAGGGCGATAATGAGGTAGACGCCCAGGAGTTGGACTCCTTCCATCCAGTTACTTTCTCCGTCCTGGGCAATGAGTGCGGCGATGATGGTGCCTGCGCCCAGCGCGGCCAATTCAAAGGGGTGGAATACCAGGGTGAGGCGCTGGGGACCGACAAACGCGCTCAAGAAGACGAGTAGAGGTGCCACAAAGAGGGCGATTTGGGTGGAGGAGCCCAGGGTGATTTCCAGGCTGAGGTCCATTTGATCCTTGAGCGCGGCGGAGACGGCAACCAGGTGTTCGGCAGCATTACCGATAATGGGCACTACAATGATGCCGATGAAGAATTCGGAAAGGCCTAATGCGCCCACAGTGGGTTCGATGACACTGACAAGGTTTTCGCTCAGCCAGACAATGCCAACTGTGGCCAGTGTGAGGAGGGTGAGGGATTTGCGCAGGCTCCAGGGGGGAGCGTGGTGTGGCTTCGGTGTGGGCGATTCCCGGTGGGAGATGTGTGTTCTTGCCCGCTGGAAGCCGAACACAAGCCCCAGGGTGTAGATAACTATCATCACCAGGGCTACGCCCAGGCTTAACTTTTCCACCGCGTGGTGTTGGGGTTCAATGGCCTGGGCAAAGAGGGTGGGAATGGCAAGGGCAATGACGGCTAGGGCGAGTTGGGTGGCGGAAAGGCCTGTCTGGGTGCGCTCAAAGTATTGAGTTCCGTGTTTCCATCCACCGGCCAGGATGGCAGCCCCCATGACGAGCAAGACGTTGCCGATGATGGATCCGGTGATGGAAGCTTTGACCAGGTCGATGAGCCCCGCGCGCAGTGCGATGACGGTGATAATGAGTTCGGCAGCGTTACCCAGGGTGGCGTTGATCAGCCCTCCGATGCGGGGACTGGTACGGGCGGCGAGCGATTCTGTGGCCTGTCCCAGGAGGTGGGCCAGGGGGATGATGCCCAGGATGGAGAACAGGAAGCGCACTACGTCGTTCCACTGGGTCCATGCTGCAATCCAGGTAAGTGGCAGGGCCAGGAGAAGGATGTAAAGGGGTTGGGTTTTCAGTGTGTATCTAACACGCACGGCTGCTGAGTCCTCCTAACAAAGGGAATTTCGTTTTTGACAACTCCAAGTTGCTTGCTATAATATAGCGGCGAAAACAGAAAAGCAATCCGCGGTAGCTCAATAGGCAGAGCGGGCGGCTGTTAACCGCTTGGTTGGAGGTTCGAGTCCTCCCCGCGGAGCCATGAACGGGCAGGCGATATCGTCTGCCCGTTTTTGTGTTTTGGCCCGGCGAGGTCTCTTGCAGGCAAAGGGGATATGGGCGGTTCCCTGAAGCCTGTGGTATGTGGGACGCTGCTTGGTCACTTCGACATTATTTTTCTGCGCAGGAGTTCCGCCAGCGCGGCGGCCACGGCCAGACCCACGACGGCAGCCACAACTCCGTAGGGATGCTGTGAACCCCACGCCTGGAGGGCGGGCCTCCACTGCTCGCCCACTATCCGCTGCAGCACACCGGAGAGCAGAGCGATGAGAGCCAGCGCGGCCACCAGGAGCGCGTATACCCCTGCCCGCAGCCCCCATTCGGCGTAATGCTTCGCCCGTGCCTGCCATGAGGGCGGCGGGGGGAGGAAGGGATCGTCCCCTTCCCTTTCCGCCAGCGCCTCCAGCCGCACCTGCGCGGCGGCCAGCAAATCGGCTATGTGATCGTCTACGGGCGCTGCCCGCTGTGCTGCGCCCACAACGCGGTGGAGCCTATCCCTCCAGAGGGCCTTCTCCTGCTCATTCAGGCGACGCAGGGTCTCTATCTCAGGAAGCATGTCTTTCAGGGCCCTTGCTACAGCCCAGCGCACCCACCAAACTTCATCCTTGAGGGCCTGGATGAGGGGGGGCACGGCCTGGGGGTCGCCGATGTC
>Ga0256914_1000300_pt1 | contig 47658 bp, 46 predicted proteins | sample HulkmetaG_FD_191571 | JGI IMG/M metagenome (GOLD analysis project Ga0256914, IMG submission 191571) | Hydrothermal chimney microbial communities from Main Endeavour vent field at the Juan de Fuca Ridge, Pacific Ocean - Hulk | ecosystem: Environmental > Aquatic > Marine > Hydrothermal vents ...
ATGCGAGGGTGTGATCTCAGGCGGAGGCCCCTCTACCAGGTCCGCTTCGGCGAGATCGAGAACTCTTCGTCTGAAGGTTTCGACTCCCCAGTTTTCGATCAGGTGTCCGAGTCTTGCTCGGTTTCTTTTCTCTCTGTTGCCGTAATCCCTGAAGAGGGTGACCGCCGCTTTGGTCACGGGGAGGATCGCCTCCTTTTCGATATATCCGAGGAAATCGGCGAAACGCCGGTTGCTCGCCAGCCCGCCGCCCGCGAAGAGAGCGAAGAGAGGTTCACCCTCTTCGCGCCTTACGGCGACGAAGCCGAGATCCTGGATCTCGTGCGGCATACAGTGCGATCCGCAGCCGCTCACCCCGATCTTGAATTTCCTGGGAAGGTTGCTGAACTCCCTGTTGCCGTCGAAGAGGGCGTTGATCGCGCCGACGATTCCTCGGACATCGACGATCTCGTCCCGCGTCTTGCCGTTGAGCGGACAGGTGACGGTGTTTCGCACCACGTCTCCCGCCGCCATCCTGGTGGTCAGCCCCACCTCCCGGAGCGATTCGAAGATTGCGGGGATATCTTTCATCTCGATCCAGTGAAACTGCAGATCCTGCCTGGTCGTGAAATCGGCCGTTCCTTTCGCGTACCGCGAAGAGATCTCCGCGAGCCTTTCGAGCTGCGCAAGTCGGATGGTTCCGTTTTCGATCTTTACGCGCAGCATGAAGTAGAGGGTGTCGTCCTCTTCCGGCTGGAGGCTTCGGTTTTGGGTATAGAGGCCGTACCACTTGAGCCTGTCGATATCTTCCGGGTCGATCGGAGCCTTCTTCCCGGCGTACCGGTAGATCTCCTCCAGGACATCCAGCCCGTCCTTTCGCTTCTTGATTCTCTCCACCCGGGCCGCTTTGCTCTCTCTCATCGTTCTCTCCTTGTGTATGCGTTGGGTCACTCCCCGATCGGCGTACATCCCCATTCGGGATAGTGTTTTCTGATATAGGCGTTGAGTTCGATCTCGGCCTCCGTATAGTGTCGTTTCTCTTCCCCTTTTTTCGACGTATCGACGATCATGCCGGCAGCCACCGTATGGTTGGTGATCCTGTCGATCACGATAAAGCTGCCCGTTTCCCTGATCGATCCGTAGGCGTCGCACGCGATCGGCCGGGTGAGGGCGATCGTACATCTGCCGATCTCGTTGAGCTGCAGGGTGTGCGCCGGCATCTCCTCCCAACTGTTGACATCCTTTTTGAACGCGATCGATTCGACGATCGCGTTCAGCGATGTTGTGGCACGCTTGATCTCGTACTCCTTGCCTGTGCGCAGCGGCTCCTCGTCCATCCAGACCACCATCGCTTCGATCGAATCGGATGTTCTGATGGGGTCGTCCGAGCGGACGATCATGTCTCCCCGTCCGATGTCGATCTCCTCTTCGAGTGTGAGCGTGACCGCCATGGGGGCGTGAGCCTCCCCGCAGGTGGCCGGTGTCGTACCGGGTTTTTGGGCGGAGGGGAGGAGGATTTGTGCGACGCGGCTCCTTTTTCCCGAAGGCAGGACGGTGATCTCGTCGCCTACACGGACGCTGCCGGAGGCGATCGTTCCGCAAAACCCCCTGAAGTCGAGGTTCGGTCTGTTGACATACTGGACCGGGAAGCGAAAGTCGCCGCAGTCGGGATCTTTGGAGATCTCGACCGTATCGAGGAACTCCAGAAGCGTTCTGCCCCGATACCACGCCATCGCGGCGCTCTTTTCGACCACATTGTCCCCTTTGAGCGCCGAAATGGGGATGAAGTCGACGCTGGCTGGCGGGTGGTGGCCGCTCATGCCGGTGATCCTCTCAAGGCTATCGCTGAGCTTTCCAAACATCTGCATGAACTCTCTTCGGATCCCTTCGTAGACCTCTTCGGAGTAGTCGACGATATCCATCTTGTTGATCGCGACGACGATGTGGCGGATACCCAGCAGCGAAACGATATAGGCGTGGCGTCTCGTTTGGGTCAGCACCCCTTTTCTCGCGTCGATCAGGATGACGGCGAGGTCGGCGGTACTGGCACCGGTCGCCATGTTTCTCGTATACTGTTCGTGTCCCGGCGTATCGGCGATGATATACTTGCGCCGGTCGGTGGCGAAAAAGCGGTAGGCCACGTCGATCGTGATCCCCTGCTCGCGTTCGCTCTGGAGCCCGTCGATGAGCAGGGCAAAGTCGATCTCCTCCCCCGTGGTGCCGAACTTCCTGCTCTCCCTTTTCAGTGCGCTGAGTTGGTCTTCGAGGACCGTTTTGCTATCGTAGAGCAGCCTTCCGATCAGCGTGCTTTTGCCGTCGTCGACACTGCCGCAGGTGATGAAGCGCAGCAGCTCTTTCCTTTCGTGCTCTTTGAGGTAGCGTTCGATGTCGTTGCTTATGAGATTTCTGCCCATACTGTTTCCTTTTAAAAGTATCCTTCGATCTTCTTCTTCTCCATGCTCCCCTCCTGGTCCTTGTCTATGACTCTCCCCTCCCGTTCACTCGTTCGCGAAAGGAGCATCTCGCGGATGATCTCCGGGAGCGTCGAGGCGTTCGACTCGACGGCCCCCGTCAACGGGTAGCATCCCAGTGTGCGGAAGCGGACCTTTCGCATCTTCGCCTTTTCCCTGAGCTCTTGGGGCATCCGTTCGTCGTCGACCATGATCTTCGCCCCGTCGATCTCGACGATCGGCCTCTCTTTGGCGAAATAGAGCGGTACGATCGGGATCTCTTCGAGATAGATGTATTGCCAGATGTCGAGCTCGGTCCAGTTGCTGAGCGGGAAGACCCTCACGCTCTCGCCTTTGCGGATACGCGTATTGTAGATGTTCCAGAGTTCCGGGCGCTGGTTTTTCGGATCCCACCTGTGGAATCTGTCCCGAAAAGAGAAGATGCGCTCCTTCGCCCGGCTCTTCTCCTCGTCGCGTCTCGCACCCCCGATGACGGCGTCGTATCCACCGGCATCGAGTGCCTGTTTCAGCGCCTCGGTCTTCATGATGTCGGTATGGACCTGGCTTCCGTGGACGAAAGGATCGATCCCCATCCGTACCCCTTCGGGGTTGGAGTGGACGATCAGATCGACCCCGAGCTCCTTGACCCTCCGGTCTCTGAATTCGATCATCTCCCTGAATTTCCAGAGCGTATCGACATGCAGCAGCGGGAAGGGTGGTTTGCCCGGGTAGAAGGCCTTCATCGCAAGGTGCAGCATCACCGAACTGTCTTTGCCGATACTGTACATCATGACCGGGTTTTCAAATTCGGCCGCCACCTCCCGCAAGATATGGATCGATTCGGCTTCGAGCCTCTGAAGGTGGGTCATCCGTACTCTTTCGGTCGTCTCATTCACAGGTCACCTCCTCGTTCGTACGGTCCCCGTTTTTCAGATGGAGTCCGCACTCTTTCTGTTCCGGCCTCTCCCACCACCAGCGGCCGGCGCGGATATCGTCGCCCGAGGTTACGGCCCGTGTGCACGGAGCGCACCCGATGCTCGGATATCCCCGATCGTGCAGCTCGTTGTAGGGGATGGCGTCGTTTCGCAGGGCCTCCCAGACTCTTTGCGTGCTCCACTCGAGGAGCGGGTTGATCTTGATCAGCCCGAAGCGCTCATCAAACTCCACGACCTTCATACCGCTTCGGGTGACGGACTGTTCGCGCCTGAGCCCGGTGATCCATCCCCGTTTTCCCTCGAGCGCACGGCCGAGCGGTTCGATTTTCCGGACTTCGCAGCACCGTTTGCGTCGCTCGACACTCTCGTAGAATCCGTTGATTCCCTGTTCTGCGACGAGTCTTTCGAGCGACTCCCTTTCGGGGACCAACGGTTTGATCTTTATGCCGTAGCGGCGTTCGGTTCTCTCCCAGACCCGATAGGTCTCTTCCGGGAGACGTCCGGTATCGAGTGTAAAGATCTCACAACGGGGATCGATCGAGAGACAGATGTGTGTCAGCAGCTGATCTTCGGCTCCGAAGCTCGTGGCGAGCGCTATCTCGCCCCTGTAACTTTCGAGAAAATAGGTCAGAATCTCTTCCGGCCCGCTCTTCTGGAAGCGGCGGGCATAGGTTTCGGCCAGCGTGCAACGTGTGTTCATCGGTGCTCCTTTCGTTTCATATGTGATATTCGGGCTCTTTGGGGACCCGCCCGAGCGGGATTTTGTTCCATGCTCTTTCGTGGAAATAGTAAAGAACCATCTTCGTCACGAGCTCGATGCCGCCGATGGAGGCGGCCATACCGAGACTGCCGGTGATGATGTACGATATGACGACGGTATCGAGCGTTCCGAGCGCTCTCCATGAGATGGTTTTGACGACGCTTCTGTACGCCTTCTCGTGCATGGTCTCTCTCCTGTGGAAATCTTAAACTTGATAATCTCAATCTAATTAGTCAAGAATACTCCCAAAAAAAATCTTCACCGGGCGCGGACTATTCGAAGAGTCCGCTGCTGAGGTATCGCTCGCCGGTATCGTTGAGCATGGTGACGATCGTTTTGCCCCGGTTCTCCCCGCGCGCAGCGACGAGGGTGGCGGCATGGACGTTGGCTCCGGAGGAGATCCCCACGAGCAGCCCCTCCTCCCTGGCCAGCCTGCGCGCCGTCGAGGCGGCCGCTTCGTCGCTCACCGCGACGACCTCGTCGTAGACGGTCGTGTCGAGAATCTTCGGAACGAAGCCGGCCCCGATCCCCTGGATCTTGTGGGGTCCCGGCCGCCCCCCTTCGAGAACCGGAGAGTTTTTCGGTTCGACCGCGACGATCGTGATGTTGGGATTGTGCTCCTTGAGCACTCTTCCGACTCCGGTGATGGTCCCCCCGGTCCCGACGGCCGCGACGAAGATGTCGATCGTCCCGTCGGTGTCCCTGAGGATCTCCCGTGCCGTCGTCCTGACATGGATCTCCGGGTTTGCGGGGTTTTCGAACTGCTGCAAAATCACGGCACCCTCCATCCTCTCCGCCAGTTCGCGCGCCTTTTCGACCGCGCCGGCCATCCCCTTCGCCGGTTCGGTCAACACCAGTTCGGCGCCCAGTGCCGCCAGGAGTTTCCGCCGTTCGAGACTCATCGAAGAGGGCATCGTGAGGATGAGCCGGAGCCCTTTGGCGGCGGCGACGGAGGCGAGGGCGATTCCCGTGTTCCCGCTGGTGGGTTCGATGAGGACGCTCTCTTTCGTGATGCGCCCCTCTTCGAGCGCCTTGAGGATCATGTTGGCCCCGATGCGGTCCTTGACCGAGCTGGTGGGGTTCATGAACTCGCACTTGCCCAGGAGCAGGGCTCCGGTCTTCGCCGAGGGCCCTTCCAGTTTGACCAGCGGGGTGTTTCCTATCAGTTCGGTGACATCGTTCGCAAAGTTCATGGTATCTCCTTCGTTGTGTCGCACAGCGACATCCATGCTAAATCGAATAGCACAACTGGTTCGAGAGCTTCTGTTCGTAGAGCCTGAAATCGCCGAGCGAGATGTCGAACATCTCCTCCATCCGCTCACCCACCTCCCTGAAAAAGAGATCGAGCACCGGGTTCTGCGTGGCGGTCTCGCTGATCTTGAGCTCCCCTTCGAGTGTCTTTAGGATATCCAGAACCCGGATATCGGAGGGGTCGGTGGAGAGCATATAGCCGCCGTACGCCCCGCGCACACTCTTGACGAACCCATCCTTTTTGAGCGTGTTGAGCAACTGCTCGAGATAGTTTTGCGGAATCGCGGCCCTCTCGGCGATCTCCTTGATCTTGACCGGCTTGTCGAACTGGTACTCCTTGGCCAGTTCGTACATCGCCAACAGTCCGTAGGTTCCCTTGGAGGAGAGCAGGGTCATCTCAGCTCTCCATCGCCTGTTTCAGGTCCTCGATGAGATCTTCGGGGTCCTCGAGACCCACACTGAGCCGCACCAGTCCCGGCGTGACTCCGCTCTTTCGCAGCTCATCGGGGCTGAGCTGCTGATGGGTCGTGCTGGCCGGATGGGTGATGATCGACTTCGAATCGCCGATGTTGACCACGACGCTGAAGAGCCTGGTGTCGTCGAGGATCTTTTTGGCGTACTCCAGGTCGCCCACGTCGAAACTCACCAGCCCCGAAGCCATGCCGTCCCGGAAGTAGCGCAGGGCCTTTTCGTGGTTGGCGTCGCTCGACAGGCCCGGGTAGTTGACCTTCTGCACCCTGGGGTGATCTTCGAGGAATCGGGCGACCGCCAGGGCGTTTTTGGAGTGCTCCCGGATTCTGACCGCCAGCGTCTCGAGCCCCTGGATGTGGAGCCAGGAGTTGAAAGGGGCGGGTGCGGCACCGATGTCGCGGATCAGTGAAAGTCGGACCCTGAGGGTGAAGATCGGAAAAGGCAGATCGGCGTATACCAGGCCGTGATAGCTTTCATCAGGTTCGTTGAACTGGGGATATTTGGCGTTTCCGATCAGCTTTTCGTTGAGCCCTTCGCTCTCGACGATCAGACCGCCGATCGCGGTGCCCTGGCCGTTGATGTATTTGCTCGCGCTGTGGACCACCACATCGACACCGTGCCGTATGGGATTGAAGATGATGGGGGTCGCCACCGTATTGTCGCAGATGGTGATGATGCCGTGCCGGCGCGCGATCTCGACGATCCTCTCGACATCGGCGATACAGATCTGCGGATTGGAGAGGGATTCGAAAAAGATCGCCTTGGTCTTCTCGTCGATCTGCGCTTCGAGATCGGAAGCGTCGTCGCTCTCGAAGATGCGCGCCTCGATGCCGAACCGTTTGATCGTGTGGGTGAGCAGCGTGGTCGCCCCGCCGTAGATCTTCTTGGCGACGAGGATATTGTCGCCCGCCTCTGCAAGGTTTGCAACGGCATAGAAGATGGCGGCCTGTCCGCTGGAGGTGGCGATGGCGGCCGCCCCCTTTTCGAGCGCGGCGATGCGGTTTTCGAGCACTTCGGTGGTCGGGTTGTTGAGGCGGGTGTAGATTGGGCCGAGCTCCTTGAGCGCGAAGAGGTTGGCCGCACGCTCGGCCGTCTCGAAGTCGTAGGCGGTGGTCTGGTAGACGGGAACCGCCATCGTTTTGTACTCGTCTTTGTGGTATCCGTGGTGGAGTGCGAGGGTCTGCTCTCTCATCGTCTTTTTCCTTTATTCGTTTTGTTTATAGTGAAATTGTAGTGGAAAAAGGGAGCAATGTCAAGTATATCTATAGAGTTTATAGTAATTGAATGGGATATCGAACGTCAAATGGCACTTTACGACGGCAGAAAGAGACGTGTGTATCGGGTATGGGAGAGTGAAAGCGGCGCTTCAGAAAAAGGGTGAAGAAGAAGATCCTCCGCCCGGCGGCGGAGGGGTCTTGGGAAGAGGTTACTTTTCGTGGCAGGTTTTACAAAGTTCACTACCGGTGTTGCGGTGGCGCAAAAATCTGTCATAGGTGGGGTCGTGTGGATCGTGACAGGATGTACACTGCACTTTTCCGTCTCTTAAGAGATCGTTGATGGTGGATGCGTTGTTCCAGCCGGTAATGGGTGTATCCTTCGGTTTTAGGCTACCGGCCCCTTCGACATAGGGGATGGAAACCGGGTGGTCGTTTGTCAAATCTCCACCGGAACCGATGGCCCTGATATCGTCTCCTACCATACTCTTGGGAAGGTTGGAAGCACTTCCTATATATGTTCCCGATGCGTTATAGCCCCCAGAACCTGGTGCATTGACGACGCTATTCATCGCACTGACACCATCATGACAACTCAGGCAGGCCAGAGCAGATCCTGTCGGCGTGGCATCTGTGGCGGTTCCCGCGATCGTTTGGCCAGGTACGCCTTCGGCTGTCGCACCGTACATGGTGAACGTCGTGTTGGTCGTAGGTTTATTCCACAACGGTGCACCGGCAAACTCTGCATTCGATGCGTGTGGAGTATGACAATAGACACAGATTTCGAAGTTGTCACCGATACCCTGACTGCTTGAAAGATCGTGAACCGATCCTACCATCGTTCCAAAAGCGGTGGTTGCCGTCAATATCAACGACCCAATTCCCCATCCAAGTTGTGTCCTCATTGGTTTCCCCTTTACAATATTTCAGTTGAAATCATTATGGCATACTTTTGTAAAAACAGTGTAAAAGCATAAGCCGTTATATAAAGTTTTTCGAAGCTGGGCCGATATGTCGGGCTGTTGCGCACTCTTCTTCTTTGCGAAACTGTGAGGCTCCTACTAAATGTAAATCTGTGAAAAGTGATATGAATGATCGTTTTTTGGAACAATATCCACTCTTTTATGTGTTGGAGAGATTGAAAGCCACCAAACAAGAAGGGGCAATGCGGTGGGTTATTTTCCGGGGTCCTGGCGGGTTTTCGGCGCGCGGAAGGTGTACTCGAAATAGCTTCCGCGCTCTGGTTCGGAGAGGATTCGCACTTCGATCTTCTCTTCGTTGACGATCTTGCCGACGATGTTCAGACCGATGCCGAAGCCCCCTTTGGTGTGGTCTTCGCGGTAGTAGCGGGAGAAGATCTTCTGCGTATCCTTGATGCCGATGCCGTAATCTTTGAAGCCCAGGACGATCCTGTCGCCGTCGCGTTTGAGCGAGAGGATCACCTCGCCCCCTTCGTAGGAGTACTTGATGGCGTTGGAGAGGTTGTTGTCGACCACCTTCTGCAGTTTGGTGGGGACGAAATCGATATAGATATCCTCTTCGATATCGAGGTGGAGGGTGATGTCCTTGAGTTCGGCGATATCTTTGAAATAGTCGGCCGACTTTTTCAGAAACTGGCTGAAGTTGATCCGCTTTTTCTGGGTTTTGTTGATCGTCTGCTCTTTGATGAGGTAGTTCATGTCGTCGTAGAGCGACGAGAGGATCTTGGCCGCCGATTTGATCCGGGAGAGGTGGCGGTTGCTTCCGAACTTTTCGGTGAACATATCGATATTGATGTTGATGATCGAAAGGGGAGTGTTGATCTCGTGCATCGAATCTTTGATGAAATCGTCGAGAGCGCGGTTGATCTCCTTGAAGGGGCGGGAGAAGTTTTTCAGGATGAGAAACGAGAAGATAAAGGTGACGGCCAGAATGGAGAGGAAGATGATGAGAATGTTGAAGAGGATCGTATAGATGTTGAACTCGGTCCCCGTGACGAGGTAGCGGGCACCGAAATAGCTCTCGTCCGGCAGCTCCGTGACGTAGTAGCGGTAGTTGCCCAGCCTGTGGTACCCCTGTTCGAGATTGATGGCGGAGATCGGCTTGGGGATCAGAGAGAAGATCGGGTTGCCGTTTTTGTCGTAGAGGCCCGCCTGGTAGGATTTGAAGCGGGGAAAGGTGAAGGTGTTCTGGTAGCGGCTGTCGAACTTCTCGATCTCGTTGATGATCTGGATCGCCTTCTTCTTGAGGGCCATCTCCGTCTTGACCTCTTCGAGGTTGTAGGTGTAGTTGTCGTAGATGGCGAAGGGCACCAGCAGAATCGCCATGACGATCAGGGTGTAGAGAACGGAGTAGCGAAAGGAGAATTTCGACTCGTTGATTTCAAGTTTCAAGCTTGTACCCCACGCCCCGGATATTGCTGATGAGATCCTTGTTCAGCTTTTTTCGAAGATTGTTGATCTGGACCCGCACGTTGGCCGGATCGACATAATCCTCCCAGACATATTCGGTGATCATCTCCGGTGTGACGACCTGGTTTTTGTATTTGATGAAGAGATCGAGAATCATCTTTTCGGTCTTCGAGAGACTCACCTCTTTGTCGTCCTTGGTGAGCGTGAACGATTTGGTGTGGTACTCGTATCCGCCCGGCAGGGTGATCGTCTCTTCGTTCGAGCGGAGCGAGGCGAGTTTCAACGCGGTGGCGACCCTGAGCTTGAGCTCCTTCATGTCGAACGGTTTCTTGATGTAGTCGCAGCATCCGAGGTCGTATCCGCGCTCCATACTGTCGATTTCGGTGAGGGAGGTGATGAAGATGGTTGGGGTCTGCACCCCGTTTTTGCGCAACTGTTCGAGCAGTTCGAAACCGTCGACCCCCGGTACGTTCACATCCAGGAGCAGAAGGTCGTAGGTGCCCTCGAAGGTCGCATCGAGGACCGATTTTCCGTCGGAGAACTCTTCGACGATGTAGCCGTTGTCTTCGAGCAGCTCCTTGATCGACTTTCTGAGCATATACTCATCTTCGAGCAGCAGGATTTTCACTTGATGATCCCCTTTTTTTCGTTTTTGTGGTAGTTGTGTACGATCAGGTCGATCAGCTCCTCCTTCGAGAGCTTCCTGAGGGTCTCCTTGGCCGCCTGGTCGAAGAGGATTCGGTCCTTCTCCTCGATGGAGCGGTTGAAACGGAGGATCTGCTCCGGGCTCATCCGAGAAAAGACGTTCTCGTTTCCGGAGTTGACGTAGTGGTAGATATCCTCTTTCGTACTCTCCATCGTGAAGATGCTCTTGATCAGCGACTGCTGCTTTCCCGAGAAGTTTTCGAAGTTCTCCTTCGAAACGATGGCGACGAAGTAGCCCAGGAGCTTGCCGTAGTCGTTGCGGATCGGATAGGCGGCGAAGAAGAGCCCCTCTTTCTCCAGGTAGTCGGTATGGATGAGCTCCTGGAAGTCGTCGGAATCGAGGCGATCGAGCGTTTCGGCGAGGGTGTGGCTGAAGTTGTTCACCGCGATCCTGTACCCCTGAAGTGTCGGGTTGTCGGAGATGAGGTCGCCCCGATAGACGAGATCGGGAAGGAGGATCGGGATCGTCTCGATCTGGTAGTCTCTGAGCCTGGAGACGACGCGATCGAGCAGGGTGGTCACCTCCAGGATGCCGATGATGTGGCCGTCGTAGACGATGGGTGCGGAGGCTTTGATCCCCGCGGGGATCGTCGTCTCGATCGTCGCCTTCGGGCGTCTCGTGTTGACGATATCGATCAGATCCTCCCTGCCGGCCGCCATCGTATTGCCCGATGCGTGGGGGTCCCAGCTTCGCGCGAAGACCGTCAGCCCCTTGCCGAAGATCTGGGTGTAGATATATTTTCTGTTGAGGTGTTTGATGAACGATTCGGTCGTTTCGTGGAGGATCCTGTAGCCTTTGTCGGCGTCTCTTTCGAGGATGGCGTCGGCGATCGCCCTGTTCTTGCTCATCGCCAGAGCCAAAGAGAGCGACTGCATCTTTTCGGAGCTGAGTGTATGCAGAAGAAACTTGTTGATGTTGTCGTAGGCGATATTTTTCTTGTTGACCTCTCTCTTTTCGTCGAGGTTGAACATCAGTACGACGATCGCCGTGGAGACGGCGATGATGATGGCGAAAAAGATCTTTTTCATAAAAAATTCGTTCTGCTTTGTCGATGGATTTGTTACAACGGACCTATTATACAATGAACTCTCTAAAGGGGCCACTTAAACGGGTGTCGTGTCGTTCCATCTATAAAACGGCATTTTCGCTTTTTTGTTTATGCTCGAGGAGCCGATCTGCGGGGGCGCCCGTTCCAGTGGACTCCCCCGCGGCCTTTCGGCGCGAAAGGGGAGATCTTCGTCAGACCGTGGTGCTGCCCGGAGGCTACTTTTTATGGCACCTCTTGCAGACCTTGAAGGGGGTCGAGCCGGTGGTGCGAAGCAGAAAAGGGCCCCGGGAGCCGTGGGGGTTGTGGCAGCTGGAGCATACCAGTTCGCGTCCCGGGCGCGAGGGGTCGGGGCGTCCGCGGGTCGGGTGCCCCCCTTTGTTCCTGGAGTAGACGAAGCTCGAGATGACGTGCTTTCCGCTCGCCTTTTCGGCGTGGCAGGTGGTGCAGAGCTCCCATATCGGTTTTCTGAGGAAAAAGGGGTTGGGTGAAGAGTGGGGGTTGTGGCACTTGTTGCATCGCCCCAGTTTCGTCGGGCCGTGGTCGGAGCGGTTGTGGCGCATGATCTCCTCGACTCTCCCGTGGCACTCGAAACAGCGCTCCATGATCGGGTCGGGCTGCAGATATCTGCTTTTACCCTCGTCGAGGAGGTTGTTTTCCGCCGCTTTTCCCGTATGGCAGACGGTGCACATGAAGTTGACCGAAGGGGCGTGACCGTTCTTTCTCGAAGTGAGCGGCTCGTGGCACTCGTAGCAGTTGGAGTCCTGCGGGTTTTCGAGTACCTGCACGTCGGCGGTAAGTGCACCTTTGGCCTTGATGGTCTTTTTCGGGGCTTTTTCGAAATCCGGTTTCATATTGTGGCATCCGGCGCAGATCTTTTCGTTCTCGTCGTTGTGGAAGAAGACCTTCCTGTAGGAGTAGGGCGCTTCGTCGGCCCCCTCGTGGACCTCGGAGCGGTAGAAGAGGTCGACACTCTTTTGCGAGAGGTTTCCGTCGGCCGAGAGCACCCTGACCGTGATCCTGTTTTCTCCCAGTCCGAGTCGGACCGTTTTGCAGTAGAAGTCGCTTCCGCTTTTCGGTTTGAAGAGGTAGATCCTCTTCGTCGGAGACTCGATTTCGACCTCTTTGATATCGGAGGAGTCGGTCTTGACGACGACCGTGGCGAACGCATCGTCGTAGATCGATCCGTTTTTCGGTTCGAGTATCTCGAACTGCGCGGCCTTCAGGCCCGTCGTACCCGCAGCGAAGCACCCCAGAAGCAGAAGGGGGAGAAGACGCCCCCTCCATCCCTCTCTACTTCGTATTGACAATCGGTTTCTCCCTGTCGTAGTAGCGCCGCGCGTGGCAGGCCGGGGCGCACGATCCGCCTGTCGGGGTCTCGATATAGCGGATCGGGAAGTTGATCTTTCCAAACTGCGTCTTCTTCCTCAGGTGGTGCGGGTAGTCCTTGGTGCCGTGGAAGTCGTGGCAGGCGCGGCACGTACGCCCTTTCTTCTTGTCGACATGGACGAAGTGGAGATTCTGCGTTCCGTTTCGGAAGTTGGTGAACTCCGTCGTCTTCTCTTCGGTGATCTTTTTGGGTTCGTGGCACTCGAAGCAGATGTAGTTGTTGACGTCGAAACTGGCGTAGAAGGTCGACGGGAACGGCTTTTTGAGCATTCGGAAGTTGGAGCTTCCGTGCGGGTTGTGGCACATGGCGCAGTCGCCCCACTGGATCGGCCCGTGCCAGTCGGGATTCTCCTGGAGGTGTCTGGCCATGTTGACCAGCTTCACCCCGTCCTCATCCCGTTTGAGCGGCTGGTTGTGGCAGGTCAGACACATGTTCATGACACTGTCGGCCTTGAGCATCTTCGGCTGCCCCGTTCCGTGCGGGTCGTGACACTCCTGGCACCCGTTTGGCCTGTCGAGGGCCCCGTGTTTGTTGGCCGACTTCTCGATCCAATCCTTCTTGTCGGCATGACACATCAGGCAGAGATCTTTTTTCCCATCGGCTTTGAGCTGGAAATTGTAGTCTTCGGTATGGGGATCGTGGCAGTTGATGCACTGATCCTTGACCGGCGGGTGGATATTCTCCGTTTTGTGCAGGAACTCCCCTTTGGGGGTGTGGCAGGAGGTGCAGAGCTCGTTGATGTTGGAGGCGACCAGCAGCCGTTTGTTGGGCGACTTGTGCGGATTGTGGCACGCCGTACACGCTCCCGCCGCGACGGGGCCGTGGATGAACTTCTTGCCCTCCTTGAGGTTCTTGTCGTGGCACTGGTAGCACAGATCGGGCGTATCCATGACGAGGTCGTAGTTTTTGCTCTTGTCCGGGTTCTTGTCTTTATGGCAGACCGTACAGTCACCCCACTCGAAGGGGGGGTGGACCACCTCCTTCTCGGAGAGGAGGTTGGGTTCGAAAAAGGGCTCTTCTTCCCCGCTCTTCTTCGGCTTCGGAACTTCGGCGACGACCGGGGCCGGAGCCGGGGCTTCGGCCTCCGCAGCCGTCTCTACGGCCGGTTGCGTGGCGTTCTGCTCCACAGGGGCAGCCTCGCGGGTCGCTGCGGCCGGACTCTCCTGCGGCGCCTTCTCTTTCGTCGGTGTCGTACATCCTGTCCACAGAAGCAGGCTCAACAGCGCCGCCGGGACAAAGACTCTTTTGATGGTCGAATACATCGTCACATTCCCCCTTTATAAGTGATTGTTATTTTCATCAGTCGTGACACATATACAAAAATATTATATGCCGATTGGCTCGAATCATAATATATTTTCTTTTCTCTGTCAATGGTCCGGATCAAGTTGGACTCCACTGTTTCGAGCTTTTGAAAGATCTTTCCATCACCGGTTTTCATGAACGCTCGTAAGATAGTAGGCCAATGCTCTGTAGTCCTCTGCGAACATATGTTTCGTTTTGTAGAGTTGCGGTTTCATGATTCCGAATCTCGCGGGATCGACGATCGGTTTCGCTTCGCCTTTGAGAAAGTCGACCAGCCGTCTCTCGTTGCCGAGGTAGTGGATGGCGATCGTCTCGAGCGAAGGTCCGACGCTCGCCGCATCATCAGTCGGTGCGTGGCAGATGTTGCAGTTGTATTTCTGAAAGAGCTCTTTGCCTCTCTCCGTCAGGCTCATCTGGGCGTTGGCGGAATAGAGAATCATCGAAGCCAGAAGCAGTTTTCTCACCATTTTCCCCTCCTTCAGGTGGTAAATCATACAATACCACTCCCAATTTATACTCTCTTTTTGTAAATTGTCTGTAAAAAGAGAGATTCATCTTTCATTATAACAGAAGTTCCAACGGCTCCCCAGGTTCGGGATCACCGGGATTTTTTCGTCTTTGCACCTAATGTTTTGTCCAGATGGGCCGATATCTAAAAGTAATATTTCGGCCGCTCGAAAGGCGTACCGTCAGTCAAAAACGGAGGAGCCCATGCTCGAACATCTGGATCTCTATCTGGACCACTTCTTCTCCTATTTCATCGAGTTTCTGGAGATTACACTGGTCCTGCTCATTTTCGCTCTGATCAATCTCTACATCTACGACAGGTATGTGCAGCGGAAGCACCAGCTTCTGATCAACTACCCGATCGTCGGCAGGTTCCGCTACCTTTTCGAAGCTCTCAGAGAGCCGCTTCGCCAATATTTCGCCGAAGAGACCTTCTACGAATCGAGAGACAAGGTGGAGTGGGTCTACAAGGCGGCGAAAGATGTCCCCAACTTCATGTCTTTTTCCGTCTCCCAGCCCTTTTCGGGATCGCGGTTTGTGATCAAGCACGCTTCGCACGTTCTCAACGACGACGAGGTGGACGACGATTTCGGCGTGCTCTTCGGAAGGAACCGGCCCATACCCTTCCGGTCCAGAAGTCCGATCATCCGTTCGGCCATGAGCGACGGAGCCCTCAGTCCGGAGTCGGTACGCGCCTTTACGCTGGGTGCGACCCTTTCGAACTTCACGATCAACACAGGGGAGGGGGGGCTCACCTCCAACTACTTCTTCACCCACAGGCCCGACCCCAGGAACGCCGAGTATCTCGAGATCGTGAAGAGTACGCCGATGGCGGAGCTGGTCTTCAGGCTCGTCACCTTCTTCTTCAACCGTTCACTCGCCATCAAGGTCTACCGGAAACTGCTGCTCAACAAGAGAACGGAGAACACCTATATCTACGATCCGGTTTCACACGCACTTTTCAGGGTCGACTGGAGCGCCCCGCTCTCGGCGTTTCCGCAGGAGGTCCCGAAAGATATGCCCGACCTGATTCTCCAGATCGGCTCGGGACTCTACGGCGTACGCGACAAGGAGGGGAGATTCGATCCGGAGCGTTACGAGAAGGCGATGCGTTTTTGCCGGATGACCGAGATCAAGATCGCCCAGGGGGCGAAGCAGACCGGCGGCAAGCTGGCCGCCTCGAAAGTGACGGCCGACATCGCCTACTACCGCGGCGTGGAGGAGGGGAAGGATCTGATCTCTCCCAACCGCTTCCCCTACGCCGGTTCGACCGACGAACTGCTCGATTTCGTCGGGAGGCTCCAGGAGATCTCGAAAAAGCCGGTCGGGATCAAGATCGTCATCTCCGATGCCAGGAGCGTCGAAGAGATGGTGCAGACGATGCGAAAGAGGAAAGACGAGGGAAAAGCGATCGTCGATTTCGTCAGCGTCGACAGCGGCGACGGAGGGAGCGCCACCGCCCCGCTGGAGCTGATGGAGTCGGTGGGGCTGACGACCCCCAACGCCCTCTACGTCATGGATACGATGCTTCGAAGATACAACCTCAGGGAGGATGTCTCCATCATCTCGAGCGGCAAGATACTGGCCCCCGACGATGTCGTCATCGCATTGAGTCTCGGTGCGGACGCCGTCGGTATCGCCCGCGGCTTCATGATGAGCGGCGGGTGCATCCGCGCCAGAAAGTGTTCGGGGACCCAGGGGCATGTCTGCCCGGTCGGTATGGCGACGCAGGATCCGAAAAAACGGGCCTCGTACCTGGTGGTACGCAAAGGGGGAGAGATCGCCAACTACCATCGGAATCTCCTCAAGGGGATCCGGACACTGCTGGCGGTCATGGGTGTGAAGCGAATCGGGGAGCTCGACAAGAAGCATCTTACCTTCAAGAACCGTTCGGGAGAGATCTTCTTCGACATCGACAACTACTTTCACCAGAAACTCCATATCTGAAAGAGAGGATACCATGCAGCACTACTACAACGTCATCGTCGTGGGCGGGGGGATCTCGGGAACCGCCCTCGTGTACGAACTCGCGAAATATACGGATATCGAGAGTGTGGCGCTTTTTGAGAAGTACCCCACGCTCGCATCGATCAACAGCAACGGCCGGAACAACTCCCAGACGCTGCACTGCGGCGACATCGAGACCAACTACACGTTCGAAAAGGCGAAAAAGGTCAAGCGGACCGCCCGGATGCTCCTGAACTATGCGCTCGAGCACGGTTACGAGGGGCGCTATCTGTTCAAGTTTCCGAAGATGGTGATCGGCGTGGGAGAGGAGGAGGTCGCCTTCATCCGCAATCGGTTCGAGCGCTTCCGGGAGCTCTACCCCTATCTCGAACTCTATACCGGGGAGGATCTTGCGGCCATCGAACCGAAGCTGGTCGAAGGGAGAGAGGATCCGATCGTCGCGATGGGGGCGCTGGACGAGTACTGCGCCGTCGACTTCGGCGGTATCGCCGAAACTTTCGCCCACAACGCCGTCAGGGCGATGAAGGGGGTGTGCGACATCCATCTCGGAAGCGAGGTCTACGCCATCGAGAGGAGGGGCGACAAGTTCCAGCTCCTGACTCCAAAAGGGAAATATTTCGCCGACTACGTGGTCGTCAACGCGGGGGCCCACTCGCTGCTTCAGGCGCACAAGATGGGGTATGGGAAGGAGTACGCCTGTCTGCCGATCGGAGGGAGCTTCTACTACGCGCCCGCCTCCATACTCGGCTCGAAGGTCTACACCGTCCAGAACGACAAGCTCCCCTTCGCGGCGATCCACGGAGATCCGGACATTCTGGAGAGGGGGAAGACGAGGTTCGGCCCCACGGCGCTCGCGCTTCCCAAACTGGAGCGCTATACCGAAAACACCTATGTGGAGTTTTTCGAGTCGCTGCGGCCGGACCGGTCGGTGCTGAAGGTCTTCTACGATCTTCTCTCCGACCACGATATCCGGGACTACGTCTTCAAAAACATGATGTACGAGGTACCCGGGATCCGGAAGGGGCTCTTTTTGAAAGAAGCAAGAAAGATCATTCCGACGCTCGAAGAGCGGGATATCGAGTTCGCCGAGCATGTCGGAGGTCTCCGCCCGCAGATCATCGACAAGAAGCAAAAGAGGCTCCTGCTGGGTGAGGCGAAGATCGATACGAAAGAGGGTATCGTCTTCAACATGACCCCATCGCCGGGTGCGACGAGCTGCCTGGGGAACGCCCTGAAGGATGTGGAACTGATCGCGGCCCATCTTGGGTGCGGATTCGACCGGAAAGGGCTGGAGAGGGATCTGATGGATCGGGAAGAGAGCGACATACCGATGCTGCAGACCGTGCCGGGGTATGCGGCATCCGCAAGCTGAATGGAAGGAGAAGAGAGAATGGCGAAATTTACGATCAGAAACGACCGGACCGGAGAGATCGGTGAGTTCGAGGTACTGGAGTCGACGCTCGGCGCCCCCGTCGTCGATATCGCGGGGTTCCGATCCGCGCTCGGGGCCTATACATTCGACAACGGCCTCGGAGAGACGGCCACCTGCGCCTCGGCGATCACCTACATCGACGGTGCGAAAGGGGAGCTGCTCTACCGGGGGTACCCGATCGAGGAGCTGGCGAGAAAGAAGAACTATCTCGAAGTCTGCTATCTGATTTTGCACGGTGAACTGCCCGATCCCAACGAGTATGGCGCGTTCGAGCGGGATATCAGGACCAAGAGCTATCCGCACGAGGGGATCCGGCACCTTTTCGACGCCTTTCCGGACAACGGCCACCCGATGGCGATTCTCTCGTCGGCCGTTTCGGCTCTGAGCGCTTTTCACCACCAGCACCTCGATGTGCGGGAGGATGAGGAGTTCATGGAGATGGCGCGGCGCATCATCGCGAAGATTCCGACGCTCGCGGCGTTCACCTACCGCCACTCGATGGGCTATCCGCTGATCTATCCCGATATGGACCGCTACTTCACCGAAAACTTCCTCTATATGCTCCGGGCGTTTCCGACGGGAACGTGCGAGATCAGCGATGTGGAGGTGCGGGCGCTCGATACGATCTTCATGCTTCATGCCGACCACGAGCAGAACGCATCGACGACGACGGTACGCACCGTGGGTTCGACGGGGGCACACCCCTACGCCGCCGTCGTGGCGGGCATCAACGCGCTGTGGGGAAGGGCGCACGGCGGGGCCAACGAGTCGGTCATCGCCCAGCTCGAGATGATCGGAAGCGTCGAAAATGTCGACCGCTTCATCAAGCGGGCCAAAGATCCCGACGATCCGTTTCGGCTGATGGGTTTCGGCCACAGGGTCTACAAAAACTTCGATCCGCGTGCGAGGGTACTCAAGGAGCTCAGGGACGAACTGCGCGACACCATCGGCATCAGTTCCCGGCTGATCGAGATCGCCGACAGGGTCGAGCAGATCGCTTTGAGCGACGAATACTTCGTCAGCAGGAACCTCTATCCCAATATCGACTTCTATTCGGGAACCATCCTGGAGGCGCTCGGCATCCGCAAGAGGATGTTCACACCCATCTTCGTGATCGGTCGTACCGTCGGGTGGATCACCCATCTGATCGAACAGAAGAAGGATCCCAGACAGAAGATCTACCGGCCGAGGCAGAGGTATGTCGGCCCCGTGCGCCGAAGCGTCCCGTAGCGGTCAGGTCGTGACCGTGTAGCCCACGCCGTTGACGTTGGTGATGATATCGTCGCCGATGGCGTTGCGGAACCGGTGAATCAGGGAGCGAAGGGTGTTGTCGCTCTTGATTTCGCTCCAGACCTGCAGGCAGATCTGCTCGTTGGAGACGGTGCTGTTCTTGTTTTTGGCCAGAAGTTCGATAAGGCGCAGTTTTTTGGCGGTGAGCGGAACCTCCCTGCCGTTTTTGATGAGCCGGCGCCGGAGGGTGTCGAAGGAGAAGCCGTTTTTGAGTTCGATGAGACCCTCCTTCTTTTCGAATCTCCTCTCTTCGTCGTGGGTGAGCGCGACCCTGAGGGTCGCGAGAATCTCCTGCTCCCGGTAGGGTTTCATCAAATAGGCGTATGCCCTGGACATTTCGGCATATTCGATCATCTCTTTTTCGGCGTAGGCGGTCAGGAAGATGATCTTGCACGAAGGGAGGATCTGCCGGATCTGCAGGGCCGCTTCGGTTCCGGTGAGACCCCCTTTGAGCATGATATCCATCAAGATGGCGTCCGGCTTGAGCCGTCTGCAGGCCTGGATCGTCTCTTCGGCGCTCTGCGCGACCCCGGAAACCTCATACCCCTCTCTCTCCAGCAGTTTTCTGAGATATTCGGCCGAGAGCAGGTCGTCTTCCGCGATAAAAACCGTTCTCTTCCCGTCCACTTTCACGCTCCGCATCTGGTTTGAACCGTCGACTCGACATATTCGGTACAGACGATTATGCTCAAAAGTTTCTAAATCCGCACTTACCCCGCCGTTGCGGGGCTTTCCGCCGACCGCTTCCATGGGAGCGGAGGGAATCGTAAACGAATGCAAAGGATCGGGAAAACGAAATTAAATCAGAATTTGTCGGGAGTAGAATGGGTCTCTCTCCGAACACGGATAGAAGCCAACAAAGGAGGAAGAGGATGGATACGTATCTCTACTCGGCACAGATAAAGGCACGCATCTGCAAGGCGTGTGTGGTGGTACTGCCGAATATCGAGTTCGCCGTCTACAGGATGGCCGATGAGCAGTGCCCGGGGCGCCCCGATGTCAGAAAGTCGTTCCGACAACTCTCCGAAGAGGAGATGAAGAAGAGGGAACCGCATCTTCTCTGTCGAGGAGAAACCGACGAGGATGGGAGAGCGGAGTGTCGATTCGAAACCCGAGAGTGGCGGCACGGGAGTGAGTGTATCGAAGTCGTGATCACATTGAGAGGGCCCGTCGGCATGGAGAAGGGGATGGAGGAGGCGGAGTACTACAGAATCGCCGTCTATTCGCCCAGATGGGATGAGACCGAAGAGGGCAATCGCCACTTTTCGGAGCTGGTCATACCCGCTTCACTCTGGTGCGCCTTTTTGAAAAAACATGGTGTGTGGGTCATCTGCGGCGAAGTGTTGACCTGCGAGAAACCGGTCGTTCCTGTGGGCGGAGTCACGGTCAAGGCCTTCGACGTCGACTGGATCCAGGACGATTTCATCGGTTCTTCCGTAACCGATCCCCACGGCCGGTTTCTCATCTACTACGATATCTCGAAGTTCAACAGAACCCCCTTTTCGCCATTCATCAATATCGAGTGGACCGGTGGGCCGGATCTCTATTTCAAGATCGAGGGGGTCGACTCCGACGGCAACCGGGTGTTGCTCCTCGACGAGGATCCTTCCCGGGGCAGGAAGCCGGACAGGGAGAATGTATCGCACTGCTTTTGTACACGGCTCTGCGTCGCGGCCGAAGAGGGGCCGGGGGGTACCATCGCCCAGAGCGCGTGGACCGGTATCGGAACCGATTTCACCATCCCGGACCCCTCTTCGCTCAACGATTTCGATGCGCAGGGGTATGCCGGAGGAGCGAAGTACGCCTTTACGGGTGTGATCCGGATGACGGGGCAATCTTTGAGGTTCGCGGACGGATACCCGGTCGAATACCGTTTCCTTCTGAGCCATACCACCGCGGACAACGGTACTCCGTTTCTCGGTGCGTCGAATTTCACGACGGTCGTCGGTGTCGGTACGGGTGCGGATCTGTTCGTGAAGACGAAAATCGGCCAGATGTGGCGCTTTTCGCCCACGTTCAGGATCGTCAATATCTATGCCGAGATCGGGGATCTCGACGCCGACGGGTGGCTCGACGTGAACCGGTCGATCGAGCGCACCTTCACCGCCGATCCGTCGCTCGATCCGGCCGATCTCTCGGTGCCGGGTCTCTGGACGTGGGTCGATCTCGACGGGATGATGGCTCTCAATACGATCAAATTCATCAACCATCCCGATATTCCCTCCGCAGCGGCCCAGCCAGGCGAACCGGTACCGATCGGCGACCGTATTCCCGTTCAGAAGATGTCGATACGCTTCGAAACGCGCAAAGTCGTCGACAAGGCGACGGATACCTACGCCCCGCTTCCCGGAAGCGGAATGACACTCAACGCGATGGTGGTCAACAACAACCCGGCTTTCATGAAAGTCGCGATGAAGGAGCATATGGCGCTTGGGGCGTGTACACCGCTCTCGGGCGATCTGCACGCGGTCTATACGGTATGCCACCCCCACCTCGACGATGTGACTCTGAGCGTGCGGAAAAACAGCGACCCGTCGGCGACTGGGCTCTCCTCGCCACCGATACCGCTCGTGAACAACACCGATCCGTCGCTCGAGCATATCAGCAACGGTGTCGGGATCAGGATCAACGACTTTGTGAATATGACCAAATGTACCTATATCGTACAGCTCTATCTGCGCAGGCGGCTGCATACCGGCGACGGCGCGGTGAGCGGAACGCACGTGACCACTTCCTTCTACTGGGAACCGTAGGCGGGAAGCGAAAGGTACGTGCGGTACGGAGTGCGGAGCAGACCGCTTGGGAAGGGGGGTTCCTGCGAAGTGGCCCCGAAACGGAAAGGAGACGATTATGGTCGACAACGGGAAGGGGCGGTGGCTCCGCTATCTGATGAAGGGGGTGGGAATGGGGATGATTCTTCTATCGTTCACCTCGTGTACCTATATGAAGATGAGCCCCCCGCCCGATACGGACAAGGCCTTTTTGAACAACAACAACTCCTGCTACCTCGCCACCGCCGCCAACATGCTGGCTGGGGCCGGATACGGCAACGGTACGACGGTGCAGGAGAGGGCGGAGGATATCTACGGTACCCTGACGGACCATTTCGGTACGCAAAACAGCGGCTGGACCGATACCGCCTTGACATGGTGGCTCTCGTCGGCGCACAACACCTGGTCGACAAACCCCTATACCGTGGTGACGGTTTACGGAAACAAGAGTCCACGCTACCCGTGGGCCGACGCCGATGGCGCCAAAGAGATCGCCAACCACCTGCGGCGCTGCAACTTCGTGGGATTGAGCATCAGCTGGCCGACGGATGGGGTCGACAACGGGGGCAACCCGATCATCGGAAGCGGTGGCCATGCGATAACGGGATGGGGAGACCACGACCGGCTTCCCTGGAAAGGATACAGCGATCCGCTCACCCACAATCCGACCGTCGTACGGCTGACCGATTCGGACAGGGAGCTCGGCGGGGATGTGCAACAGTACGGCTACGACGCCTACAACAGTCCCAATCCCGGAGGGGCGAACGAAGGGAGCGGATGGTATATCGACTACAGCGCCAACCACCCCTATATCAAACATATCGTCACCCTCTCGCCCACGCAAAGAGGCGGCGGTGCCGCCAATATCCAGCGCGTCACAGGCTCCTACAGGATTCTGCAGAAGCGGAGGGTGGGCGCCACCGGTCTGCACTACCGGGTCGGTACCGATACCGATATTCTCTCCTACGTCACGCGGGTGGACTGGGCGGGTATGGAGGGCCCGGATATCGAAGAGAGCCACCCGAGGAGGCGGCATCTGAATGTCGATTGGGATTGTACGAAAAAGCGCGTTTTGGAGTCGAGATGGGTGACGATCACGACGGAGTTCATTCTGCGCGACTGGAACGCCATGAAGTACGACGATGTCCACTTCACCTACCCGATGGGATATCCGGATCTGAAGCTGCCCTCGATACGCTGGAAGATCAGATCGGCGGAGATCGAAAAGGCCGATACGATTCCCGACGTGACGGGAGGGTATCTGGTGGCGGCGTTCGATCTGGTCGAAACCACGCAGCCCGGTTGGGTGCGGACGGTCGGGATGTACCGGATTGTGCACCAGTACAGCTATACCCAGTCGCCGGAGCGGCACACTCTCCTGATTGAAGGGGAAAAGGGGTATGAAGTCGCGAATCTGAGAGTGGGCCACTCCTACGGCTATATCGGTGCGAAGGAGCTCTGGAAGTTCGAGCGATGGATGGGGCAAAAGAGCGGGAAACTCTACAGGCTGGGCCTGCAAAAGCCGGTGGAGATCGAGATCGACTGGAGGGGGAGGCTTCCCTATCCCAAAGGGGAGGATATCCAAAACCGTATCGACGATCCGAAAGAGGGGCTGATGAAACGGCGGCCGAGAGTGCGACAGTAAGAGAGATGCCCTCGCGGGAGAGCCGTGGTGGGCCAACCAGGACTCGAACCTGGGACCATCCGGTTATGAGCCGGATGCTCTAACCAACTGAGCTATTGGCCCGTCGAAGGGGTGGCAGGTGCGCCAGGACCCATCCTCCAAATCCCCATGGACGTTGTCGGAAGCGGTTTCGTCGCCGAAGCTATGCCGGGAAGAGGGCTCTAAAGAAAGGTCACTTTAGAGCCGGAATTATACAGGAAATTGAAGCGAAAAGCAATAAAGTTTTCGAGGATTCCGAAGAGGAGCATGAAGTTGATGAAGTTGCTGCCGCCGTGGCTGAGCAGCGGAAGCGGGACACCGACGACAGGGGCGAGACCGATCGTCATCAGGATGTTGACACTGGTGTAGACGAAGAGCAAAAAGGCGATGCCGTATGCGGTCACCCGGATATAGTAGTCACCTCTTGCATGGACGCCGAGACTCAGGATGTGCAAAATCAGCAGGGCATAAAGAAAGATGAGGCCGGCCGCTCCCGCAAACCCGAAGCGTTCGACGAAGTAGGCGAAGATGAAGTCGCTCGAGGCGATCGGCAGGAACTTCAGCTGTGTCTGTGTGGCCTCCTCTTTCGGCTTGCCCGTCATGCCTCCCGAACCGATCGCGATGATCGACTGCTGCACATGGTAGCTCGGCTTTTCGGCCAGGAAGTCGTGGATCCGCTTCTTCTGGTAGTCGTGAAGATTTCCGTAGAGGAAGGGGGCCGCGACGGCGAGGGTGATGGCGATCCCCGCCCAGATCTTCCACCGGACTCCGACCAGGAAGAGGATGCCGTACCCGATGATCAGAAGCACCAGTGCCGTCCCGAGGTCGGGCTCCTTGGCGATCAGCAGAAACGGCAGGAGGATGTAGAACGAGAACGTTCCGAACGCCCGGAGCCCATACCCCTCCCTGGGAGGGGGATTCTCCTGGATGAGGTAGGCGAGCATCAGGATGAAAGCGGGTTTGAAGAGTTCGGAGGGTTGGATGGTGAGGCCCACGAAGGGGATCTCCAGCCACCGCTGCGCTCCAAGCTTTGTCACTCCGAAGAGATCGACGCTCAACAGAAGAAGGATCGTCGCCCAGTAGAAGAAGGGGATGAGCCACCGGATCGAGCGCCACGGTATCAGGAAGAAGAGAAAAAAGATGACGAACCCGATCGCCGTGTAGAGCAGCTCCTTGCGGAAAAGGGCGGGGCTGATCTCGTTGACGAGATAGAGCGATGTCAGAATGAGCGGCAGGATGAGCAGGATGAGAAAGAAGTCGAAATGTGTTAAAATGCGCCTGTCAAACATCAAGATATGTTTCATCCGAACCCTACCGTCAACTGATTTGAGGAAATTGTATCGAACAAATGAAAAGAGAGAGTTTAACGCAGACGATCGTCGCCCGGAACGCCGAGAGGCTCGACCGCCTTCTGCATGCGCGCATCGGCGGCTCCCGCAGCCAGGTGGAGCGGCTGATCAAGAGAGGGTTCGTCGAAGCCGGAGGCAGAGCAGTCACCAAGGCGGGCTACAAGGTGTCACCGGGCGAGACGGTCGTCTATACGATTCCCCCGGAGCCGGAGTTTTCGGAGGTGTCCGTCGACTTCGACATCCCCGTGATCTACGAAGACGGGGAGATACTGATCGTCAACAAACCCTCCGGTATCGTGGTCCATCCGGCGCCGAGCGTCAAGGAGGCGACGCTGGTCGACTGGCTCAAGGCCAGAGGCATGAACCTCTCGACCATCAGTGGCGAAGAGCGCCACGGAATCGTCCACCGGCTCGACAAGGAGACCAGCGGCGTGATGGTGGTGGCGAAAAACAATGCGGCCCACGAAGCGCTCTCTTCCCAACTGCAGGAGAGGTCGATGGGGCGCTACTACATCGCCGTGATCGACTACCCGCTCAAAGCCTCCGGAATCGTGGAGGGAGCGATCGGACGCAATCGGGCCAACCGGCTCAAAATGGGGATCGTTCCCGGCGGGAAACCGGCCAAAACCCGCTTCGAGAAGCTCCTGGCGGGCGAAAAGGTCCCCTACGAGCTGATCGGGGCCAAACTCTTCACCGGCCGGACCCACCAGATCCGTGTCCACCTGGCATCGCTCGGTCGCCATATCGTCGGAGACGGTTTATACGGATTTAAGAGCGGCAAAGGTACAATAGACCGTATTTTACTGCACGCCTACGTGCTCTACCTGAACCATCCGAAAACGGGTGAACCGTTGCGGTTCGTAGCCGAAATTCCCGAATCTATGAAAAAAACGGTCGAACGCTGTTTCAAGAAGGAGAAACTCGATGAGATATTGGATCCGTGCGCTCTGCTTCGGCGCTTTGATGATGATTGCCGGAGGGTGCGCCCAGAAGAGCGCCGTACCTGAGGTTCCGAACGTACGGGACGATCTGCCCAAAGTGGAGGCGATCAAGACGTTGAGCGACATGACCAGTGTCGGCTTCGAGTGGAAGATGATACCCTCCGCACGGATCGAAGGGTATCTTCTCTACCGCCTCGATCCCGGCAGTCCGGGAGGGAAGCTCAAGCGGGTGGCCAGGATCGACGACCGCTACAGCTCCCACTACGTCGACGATGGTCTGCAGCCCGGATCGGTCTACGTCTACCAGATGTCGACCTATACCGCCGACGGCTACGAGTCGCTCCAGTCCAAACCGGTCCGGGTGAAGACGGCACCGATGGTGGAGTCGGTCAGCTTCGTCAGGGCGATCGCCAACCTGCCCGAGCGGATCAAACTGATCTGGCGGCCGCACCAGGATCTTCGCGTCATGGGATACGTCATCGAGCGGACGACGGTACGCGAACCGCAGAAGTGGACGCGGATCGCGTTCGTCGACAATCGCCTGAGCGCCGAATACATCGATCGGCAGATCAAGCCCGAGGAGATCTACGTCTACCGGGTCCGGGTGAAACTCTGCAACGGTCTCGTCTCGGGGCCGAGCACCGCCGTCAAGGCGATCACCAAACCGCTGCCCAAGCCGCCGTCGAACCTGACGGCCACCCACGATCTGCCCAGGAAGATCCATCTGGAGTGGCAGCCGAGTCCGACCCCCGACGTGCTCTTCTACAAAGTCTACCGCAGCCCCTTCGCCAACGCCTTCTACAGCTACCGGGCCAAAACGGACAGACCCTTCTTCGACGATATCGTGAACGACGACGGAAAGGTCTACTACTACAAAGTCTCAGCCGTCGACAAGGATGGTCTGGAGAGCCCCATCACGGCGTCGCCGGTGCTTGGAAGCACGCTTCCCAAACCTTCGGCCCCCACGATCACCGCCGCGAAGACCGCCTTCAACCAGGGGATCATCATCTGGGAGCCCGGCGACGATCGTGCCGACCGCTACGATGTCATACGCACCCACTGGGAGGGGCTGAGCCGGCAGGAGCGGACCTTCGCCAACATCTACGGTACCAAATTCGTCGACAAGTTCATGAAGCCGGGGGTCAAGTATACCTACCGGGTGGTCGAGATCGACCGCAACGGCCTGAAGTCCGATCCCTCCGAGCCGGTCGACCTCTATATCGAAAGCGACCGGTAGAAACGACTCGATGCCGCACATTCTCATCGACCGGTTCGTCGAGCCGCCCGTCCCCTTCGAGAGCGAGGGCGTGCGGTTCGGCTGGTACGCGAAAAACATGGAGCACGAAGGGGAGGGGCTCATCGGTGTCGAAGCGGAGGGGGTTCCGTTTCTGCTGCAGGTCAAACCCAAAAAGAGAGGCGTGCTCCTGAAGGGAGAAAAGATAACGCGGCCTTCGCCCAATACGCTCCTCAAGAGGGCGCTCCGGGCCTATGTCGACAGGCTCGGACCCGAAGTGCTGCACAGCAATATCGCCAACATCGAAGAGGCCAGGCTCCTCAAGCCTCCGGCGTCGTTTCGGGATATCGCACGGTTCGACGCCGCCACGCTGCCCGACAGGCCGCTCTGGATCGAGATCGGCTTCGGGAGCGGTCGCCACCTGGTGCACCAGGCGAAGGAGAATCCCGACGTCCATCTGGTAGGGCTGGAGATCCACCGCCCCTCCCTCGAACAGGTGATGCGTCGGATCGAGCTCGATGGCATCGAGAATATCTGGCTCATCGACTACGACGCACGCCTCTTCATGGAGCTGCTTCCGAGCGACCGGGTAGAGCGGATCTTCGTCCATTTTCCCGTTCCGTGGGACAAAAAACCGCATCGGCGCGTCGTTTCGGACGCCTTCGTGGAGGAGTCGATGCGCGTTTTGAAACCGGGCGGGAGGCTCGAACTGCGCACCGACAGCGAAAACTACTTCCGGTATGCGATGGAGCTCTTCACGCGTCCGGAGCGGGTGAAGCTGAGCCTCATGAAAAATATGGAGGCTCCCGTACGGAGCAAGTACGAAGATCGGTGGCGCCGACTTCAAAAGAGTATCTACGAGATCCACGTGGAGGCGCTGGAGCGTTCGGAACCTCGGAAGGGGTCGTACGACTTTTCGTTCCCGACGCCGTGTACCGTTTCGGATCTTTTCGCCAGAAAGCCCGAAAAAGCGTGGGTCGAAAAGGAGTTTTTCGTGCATGTGGAGCGCCTTTATGCCATCGACGATGAGGAGGGGCTGGTGCGTCTTTCGTTTGGCAGTTTCGACCGTCCCGAGCACAAGTTCGTCCTGATACGCGGCGGCGAAGCCCGCTACTATCCCCATGCGCCCGTCCCGACACGGACCAACGAAATGGCGCATCGAAAGATCAGGGAGTGGATCGCATGCGAAACGTCATAGAGGCCAACGGGCTCAAACTGGCCTACCCGAGGCATGAACCGGTGATCAAGAGCGCGACCTACCAGGTGCAGACGGGCGAGTTCGTCTTCATCACCGGTGCCAGCGGGAGCGGCAAGTCGACCCTCCTGAAGTCGATGTACGGATCCATGCCTCTGGCCGGGGGCGAGCTGCAGGTGGGGGGCATCGATATGAACGCCATCTCCGGGGCGAAGCTCTACAAGCTGCGCAGACATATCGGCATCATCTTCCAGGACTACAAGCTGATCCGGGAGTGGAGCGTCGAGAAGAACGTGATGCTTCCGCTCATCATCGCCGGTTTCCCGAAAGATGTCTGCCGGGCGCAGGCGCAGAAACTGCTCACGCACGTCAAGCTCTCCCACAAGAGCGACCGGTATCCGCCGGAGCTCAGCGGCGGGGAGCAGCAGCGGGTGGCGATGGCGAGAGCCCTGGCACACAACCCCTTCCTGATCCTGGCCGACGAGCCGACCGGAAACCTCGACGACTACTCCTCCCAGGTGGTCTGGGATCTGCTCGAACGGGCCAACGAGGAGCTCGAGACGACGATACTCGTCGTCACCCACCACATTCCCGATATGTTCAGTGCCGACTACCGCCACCTGATGATCGAAAACGGAGTGCTCTATGAGATCCATTAGGCACCATCTGGCGCTCATCCTCCCTCTTTTCGCGATTCTCTTCAGTATCGAATACCTGCTCGTGTTCGATCGGATCATCGACCGGTACGAGACGAAACTGAAGGAGAACTACTCGCTCATTCTCGTCGCCGACAGATCGGTGAAACTCTCCGAGATCACGCACAGCGATACGCTGATTCGGAAGATCGAACCGATCGACGCCCAGCAGGTGCTGCAGAAGATCAAAGGGCAGATGGATCGCGAAAGCCTCGAGAAGATACGCTCGATCATGCCGCTTTTCGTCTCGATCAAACTGCGGAGGTATGCGGAGCGTGAACGGATCGAGCGGCTCAAGTCGGAGCTGATGTCGATCGACGGGGTGAAGGCGGTCCACATCTTCGAAAAGGTGCACGACCGCCTCTACGCGATGCTGCTCTTCATGAAGACGGGACTCGTCGTCTTCGGATCGCTCATCGGTCTCATCTCCCTGCTGCTCCTGATGAAACAGATGACCATCTGGCAGTTCGAACATCGGGAACGGATGCAGATCATGGCCCTCTTCGGCGCCCCTGTATGGCTGCGCAGCGGCGTCCTGTTCCGGCTGGCGCTCGTCGATGCGATCTTCGCGCTGGTTGCGGTCGCAGCGGTCATGCTCTATCTGGTCAACGACCCGGAGGTGGATGGGCTGCTGCGAGGGATCGGGGTGGAGCCCGAAGTGCTTCTGAGGCTCGACGATATCGCCGTACTGGCCGGGGCCTCCTTCGCGATCGCGCTGCTGAGCGCGGCGTGGGTCGTGATCCGTTTCAAAGAGGAGCAGTAGCCGGGATGTTCGCAAAGGGACACCTTCTTTTGGTAGCGATTCTTCTGACGCTTCCTCTCTTCGGGGCATCGATCGATACAAAGATCCGTACCTCCAAGCAGAGGCTGGCCGATACGAAGAGCGCCTACAGCAGTATGGACCGGAAGCTGGCGAAGATCGCCAAGCAGGTGGCCGCGAACCGAAAGAAGCTGCAGGAGCTCGACCGGACCATCGCCCGACTTGACGCCGAGATCGCCAAAGGGTCCGAGCGCTATGCGGAGGGGGAGAAACGGCTCGAGGAGATCCGTACCCAGTTGACGGAACTCAACCGCAAAAAGGGCGAGCAGGAGCGGGAGCTCATCGACCTGATGGCCAACCGCTACATTCTGGGAGAGATCAAGCGGGAGAAGGGGGTGGCCACGCCCGAGGATGCCATCGAAAACGAGGTCATCCGGGTCCTGATCAAGGCCGACAGCGAGCGGCTCAGACAGATGCAGAGGGCCTACGAAAAGACGCTGCGGCAGAGTGAAAAGCTGATCGCCGAGGCGGGCAGGATCAAGGCGATGATCGACAGGCTCGAAGCGCAGAAGGAGAAGGCGGCCAGGGAGAAGAGGCGGCGAAGCGAACTTGCAAAGAGGCTCCAGAAGGAGAAGCGGGCCTACCAGGTGCGCCTGGAGAAGCTCCAGAAGGAGGAGGGGAATCTGCGCAAGACGCTCGCCAGGCTCAACATCCTCAAAAAAGAGCGGCTCAAAAGCGCCAAGAAGGGTCCGACGCTCTCGGACAGCACCCGGCGCGCGATCGCCTCCGGCGACAAACTCAACGTCCGGACCATCGGCTCTTCGTACCAGCGCCACGCCGTGGGACGCTACCGCGGCAAAAAGACCATCTCGCCGGTCGGAAAGGCGAAGGTGGTCAAAAAGTTCGGCTCCTACATCGACCCCATCTACAAAATCCGTATCTTCAACGAGTCGGTGACGCTTCAGCCCTACCGCAGGAACGCCAAGGTGAAAAACGTCCTCAACGGCCGGGTCGTCTTCGTGAAGGATACGAAGATGCTCGGCAAAGTCGTGATCATCGAGCACAAAAACGGCCTGCACACCATCTACGCGAAGATGTCGAAGATCGCTCCGACGATCAGGGAGGGAAAGAAGATCAAGAAGGGGTATGTCATCGGGCGGGTCGAGAGGGAGCTGATGTTCGAAGTGACCCAGAAGAACCGCCATATCGACCCTCTTGAGCTCATTACCCTCGGCCGCTGATTTCCGCCTTTCTTGCGTAAGGTCAAACTTATATCTTTTTTAAAGCATCTTTTGGATAGAATCCCTCAATTTTACGGCAGGAGCGGTCATGGCGAAACAGCGTGTACTGGTGAAGTTTTCGGGCGAGGCTCTGGCTGGAGAGAGCGGCTACGGCGTCGATACCTCGATCCTGAAGTTCATCGCCGAAGAGATCAAGCAGCTCGTCGACAGCGGTGTCGAGGTGGGGGTCGTCATCGGAGGCGGCAACATCATCCGCGGCGTGACGGCGGCCAAGGATGGGATCATCAAGCGTACCAGCGGCGACTACATGGGGATGCTCGCCACGGTCATCAACGCGGTGGCGATGCAGGAGGCGCTGGAGTACCTGGGGATGCGCGTGCGGGTGCAGAGCGCGATCAAGATGGAGCAGATCTGCGAAACCTTCATCGTCCGCCGCGCCATCCGCCACCTCGAAAAGGGGCGCATCGTCATCTTCGCGGCAGGGACCGGCAACCCCTTCTTCACGACCGACACGGCGGCGACGCTTCGCGCCATCGAGATCGGGGCCGACATGATCATCAAGGCGACCAAGGTCGACGGGGTCTACGACAAGGACCCGAACCGTTTCCCCGATGCGAAGAGACTGCCCGAACTCACCTACGACGAAGCGCTGGCGGACAATATCAGGGTGATGGACGATACCTCGATCGCGCTCGCGAAAGAGAACAGGCTGCCGATTCTCGTGTGCGACATGTTCAAAAAGGGCAATCTCCTGGCGATCATCCAGGGGGATTACGAGAAGTGCTCCATCGTCAAATGACCCACTAGAAAATCCAACAATCAGGAGAAAAGAATGAGACTGGAAAAAATTGCGGCGAAAGCCCTCGAAAAAGCGAACTTCAACCGATACCTCCTCTCCGCGGCGGTCTCCAAACGGGCCAACGAACTGGCCGCCGGTGCGGAGCCTCTCGTGCAGATGGATCTGAAAAAGCACAAGTTTTCCGACATCGCGATCACCGAAATCGCCGAAGGATACCTCAGGATCGAAGGGGTGGAAAAGAGCTAAGGGCGGTATGTGCAGCCATCGGTAGAGCCTCTGCTGCAGAAGATCCGGACCATCCACTCGGTCACGGAGGCGCAGACACTCCTTTTCGAGACGATCCCCCCTTCGCAGGAGATCAGGGAGGCGCTCGCCTTCGCGAAGGAGGCGCACGAGGGGCAGAAGAGAAAGAGTGGCGAACCCTATATCGTACACCCCATTCTCGTGGCCGCGATCACCGCTTCGATCAGTGCCGACGAGACGATGGTGACAGCGGCCCTTCTGCACGACGTGGTGGAGGATACCCCCTTCGGTATCGAAGAGATCAAGGAGCGGTTCGGCGAAGATGTCTCGCACCTGGTCGAGGGGCTCACAAAGATCGTGGAGCTTCGTGACAGCGAGCTCGTTCCCTCCACCTCCGACGAGAAGCTGGTCACATCGGCGCTCACTTTCCGGAAGATGCTGATCTGCTCCATCGAGGATGTCCGTGTACTGGTCATCAAGCTCTGCGACCGTCTGCACAACATGCTCACCCTCGACGCCCTCCCGGAGGCCAAGCAGCACCGTATCGCCGAAGAGACGCTGGTGGTCTACGCCCCCATCGCCCATCGGCTCGGTATCGCCGCTCTGAAAAACAGGCTCGAAGATCTCAGCTTCTACTACCTCTTTCCCAAAGAGTACGAGAAGATCGACGAATACATCACCTCCCACAGCCAGGATTTCCAGATCCGTCTCAACGACTTCATCTCCAAGGTCAAGACGCTGATGGTCCACAACGGTTTCAAGGCGGGCAGTTTCGAAATCTTCGGCCGGGTCAAACACTACTACTCCATCTATCTGAAGATGCAGCGCAAGGGGATCTCCATCGACGAGATCCTCGATCTTCTGGCGATTCGCATTCTGGTGCGCGAACCGATCGACTGCTACCGGTCTTTGGGGACGCTCCATCTCCACTTCAAGCCGCTCATCGCACGATTCAAAGACTACGTGGCGCTCCCCAAGGAGAACGGATACCAGACGCTCCATACCACCGTCTTCGACGACACCTCGATCATCGAGGCGCAGATCCGCACTTTCGAGATGCACAAAACCGCCGAGTACGGGATCGCCGCCCACTGGAAATACAAGCAGGGCGAATCCCAGATCAATATCGAGTGGCTCAAAAACCTGCAGTACCAGAACGAGTCGATCGAGGAGTTCTACGAGCTGGTCAAGAACGATCTCTACAGCGAAGATATCAGCGTCTTCACCCCCGGCGGCGACCAGATCACCCTGCCGCGGGGTGCGACGGTGCTCGATTTTGCCTACGCGGTCCATTCGCAGGTGGGCGAGCGGGCGAGCGCGGCACTGGTCAACAAACAGCCCGCTTCGCTTCTGAGTGAACTCAAAAACGGCGACCTGGTGCGCATCATCACCGCCGATACGCCGATCTACCACTGCACCTGGATCGATGCGGTCAAGACTTCACGGGCCAAGAGCCATATGCGCACCCGCTGCAACAAGAAGCGCAAGGAGATCGACCGCCTCAGTGCGTTCAACATCCTCTCGGCCGCCCTCGGCACCGGTCCGGAAGAGGTGCGTGAATGGGTCGAGTCGCAGTCGTTTGCCGACCAGATTTTCCGCATCCCGCGCGACCTGAGCTTTTTCAAGGAGGTTCTCCACCGCTTCGTCGCCGACAAACGGCAGAGGTCGATCCTTCCGACCATCTTTCAGCGTCCCCAGCGGAAGCTCAAGCAGTACAGCTTCGAAAACTTCGTCGTCTACGCCTCCGAGAGTATCGGAAGCGTAGAGTTCGACTACTGCTGCCACCCCAAACGGGGCGACCCGATCGTCGCGTTCAAGGTGGGGAGCAAGGTGGTCGTGCACCACAAGTTCTGCGAGAAGGCCTTCGCACTGATCGAAAAGGGGGTGCCGATGCTCTTCGTCGAGTGGAGCGAGAGCCGGATGCAGCGCTACCGGCTGCTGGTGACGCTCAAGGACGAGAAGGGGGCTTTGGCGAAGCTCCTGGCCTACCTCGCGAAGATCGAGTGCAACATCATCTCCATCAAGCTGGGCGAGGGGACCTCGCAGAGCAACCTCTGCGAAGTGATCTTCGAGAGCAAAGACCACGACCAGGTCCACCTGCGAGAGCTTCTCGAGCGGAGATTCAAGGTGATCGAACTGGTCAGTGTCACCGACGCCTACAGGCAGCAGTGAGGCGGCGCGGTGAGCCGGAAGAAGCGAAAAACGAATCGAAAGGAAGGATGAGGAAGAATGATTGAAGAGGCATTGAACGAGATTCGGCGGGGGGCCGCCGAGATCATCACCGGGGAGCAGATCGAGTCGCTTCTTCGGCGCCACTACGAAACGGGCGAACCCTACTACGTCAAGGCGGGGTTCGATCCGACCGCACCCGATCTGCACCTGGGACATACCGTGCTTTTGCAGAAACTGGCGACGTTTCAGAAGTACGGAGCGATCGTCCAGTTTCTCATCGGAGATTTCACCGGGATGATCGGGGATCCGACCGGAAAGAGCCAGACGAGAAAGAAGCTGACGCAAGAAGAGGTACGGCAGAACGCCAGGAGCTACGAGGAGCAGGTCTTCAAGATCCTCGATCCGGAAAAGACGGTGGTGGTCTTCAACAGCGACTGGCTCGGGAAGCTGACCAGCTACGAGATGATCGAACTCGCCTCCAAACGGACGGTGGCGCGGATGCTGGAGCGCGACGATTTCGAAAAGCGTTTCAGGAGCGGGCAGGACATCTCCCTCTACGAATTCTTCTACCCCCTCTTCCAGGGCTACGACAGCGTCGTACTCAAGAGCGATGTCGAGATCGGCGGGACCGACCAGAAGTTCAATCTCCTGATGGGGCGCCACCTGCAGCGCGCCTACGGGGTCGGCAAGGAGCAGGTGGTCTTGATGATGCCGATTCTCGAAGGGCTCGACGGGGTCCAGAAGATGAGCAAGTCTCTGGGCAATTTCATCGGCGTGGCCGAGGAGCCCAATGTGATGTTCGCCAAGGTGATGAGCATCAGCGACGAGCTGATGTGGCGCTACTACGAACTGCTCAGCGCCCGCTCGCTGGGCGAGATCGAGAGAATGAAGTCGGACGTTCAAAGCGGCGCGCTCCATCCCAAACGGGCCAAGGAGATGCTCGCCGAAGAGATCGTGGCCCGCTTCCACGACGAGCGAGCCGCCAGGGCCGCCTGCGAGGAGTTCAACAAGGTGTTCAAACAGAAAGACCTTCCGACCGACATGCCCGAGTATGAGCTCGAAGGGCCGCTATGGATCGCCAAAGCGCTGGTCGAAGCGAAGCTCGAACCATCCACGTCACAGGCACGGCGCGACCTGCAGGCGGGTGCCGTGAGGGTCGATCAGCGGAAAGTGGGCGACAAAGACTTGCAATTGGAAGCGGGAGAGTATATACTTCAGGTAGGAAAGAAGAAATTTGCGAGAGTGAAGGTGAAGTAGTGGAGTTCAAACCTGTCAAAATCGGAAAGCATACGCTCAAGTATCCGATCATCCAGGGCGGAATGGGTGTGGGTGTCAGCTGGGACCGGCTGGCCGGCCATGTGAGTCTGGAGGGGGGACTCGGTGTCATCAGCAGCGTCGGTACGGGGTACTACGAGAATCGGGCCTATGCCGAAAAACTGGTGGCGAACCGGCCGCTGGAGGTGGAGAACTTCTACTCCAAAAAGGCGCTCGTGAAGATCTTCGAAAACGCCCGCAAGATCTGCGGGGACGCTCCTTTGGGGTGCAACATCCTCTATGCCATCAACGACTACGGCCGCGTGGTGGAGGATTCGTGCGAAGCGGGGGCGGACATCATCATCACCGGAGCCGGGTTGCCGACCAACATGCCCGAATTCACCGCCGACTTCCCCGACGTGGCCCTCGTGCCGATCGTCTCTTCGCCCAAAGCGCTGCGTCTGATCTGCCGCCGCTGGGAGAAGCGCTATGGAAAGATCCCCGATGCCGTCATCCTCGAAGGGCCGCTCAGCGGCGGACACCAGGGGTTTACCTACGAGCAGTGCCTGATGGAGGAGTATCAGCTCGAAAACCTGATCGGACCGGTCGTCGAAGAGGCGTCTGAGTGGGGCGGCATCCCGGTCTTCGCCGCCGGGGGTATCTGGGACAAGAGCGACATCGAGCGCTGTATCGGGCTGGGCGCCAGCGGTGTGCAGATGGGGACCCGCTTCATCGGGACCTACGAGTGCGACGCCGACGACAACTTCAAAGAGGTGCTGCTGAACGCCAAAGAGGAGGATATCCTTCTTCTCAAGTCGCCGGTGGGCTATCCGGCGCGCGGCGTGCGGACCAACCTCATCGACCTCGTCGAAAAGCGTGAAGGCCCGGCCATCAAGTGCATCAGCAACTGCGTCGCCCCCTGCAAGAGAGGGGTGGAGGCCAAAGAGGTGGGCTACTGCATCGCCGACCGGTTGAGTGACGCCTATATGGGCGACAAAGAGCTTGGACTCTTCTTTACCGGCTCCAACGGGTACAGGATCGACGAACTGATCTCCGTCAAAGAGCTGATGCACAAACTCGTCCACGGAGAGTAGCCATACGCCGCCTCACGCTCACGCTCGCGATCCTTCTGTGTGCCGTCGCTCTCTTTGGCGCCGACGTCTCCGAGCGCCTTCGCAGTGCGTCCGATGCGATCGCTTCGGACTCCAAGTCGGTCGTCTGGAAAGGGTACCACGAGTATCAGTCGCTCTACATGAAAGGGCTGCTCGATCAAAACCGGTCTCTTCAGGTCGAAGCGCTGCTGGGGCTCATCGAGGCGTCGAAGCGGCTGGGACTCGACCCTTCACGCTACAACAACGCTCTTGGGGCGATCCGCCCCGACCTGTTGAAAAAGAGCGGCTCCAGGGGTGGCTCCACGAAGCGTACAGAGGCGAAAAGGGGTGCCGCATCGATCGAAAAGCACCCTCCCTCCGCTGCCGGAGGGAAGCGAAAGCTTCTCGATTCCGGTATCGAAAAGGGGCGGCTGAAACTCACCTTTTCGGCCCCCATCCAACGGGCCTGGGTACGCCATTTCATTCTCGAACGGAAGGGGAGAATCCTCTATGTGTTCGACATCAAAAACGCCTATACCCCCTTTTCGATCCGGCGCTACAGGGGCGACGGTTTCAGGGAGGTCCGGATCGCCCAGTTCGATCCGAGGCGCATACGTGTGGTCGTCGAGACGCTCAAGCCCTACAAGCCGAAGCTGAGTCTCGATGGCGTGAAGCTCGACATCACACTTCCGGGAGCGAAAGGAGGAGGAGCGAAAGCCGCACCCCCCCGCACAGGCGGCGCGAAAAAGTCGAAGCCGGCGGCGACACCGCTGCGGCGCTATACGGTCGTCATCGACCCGGGACACGGCGGCAAGGATGTCGGTGCCATCGGATACAAGGGCAAAAGAGAGAAGGATGCGGTGCTGGCCGTCTCCAAACGGGTGAAGAGGGAGTTGGAGAAGAGGGGGTTCGTCGTCTATCTCACGCGCACGTCGGACCGCTTCATCCCCCTGAAAAAGCGTACACGGTTCGCCAACAGAAAACAGGCCGACTTCTTCCTCTCGATCCACGCCAACGCGGCACCGAAAAAGAGCAGGCTCAAGAGCAAGGGGCTCGAAACCTTCTTCCTCTCACCCGCCAGAAGCGGTCGGGCCAAGCGCGTCGCCGCCGTCGAGAACAGTGCCGATGTGGACGATCTCGGCCTCTATACGAAAAACTCCTATCTCAACATGATGAACAGGGAGAAGATCGTCGAGTCGAACAAACTGGCGATCGATCTGCAAAAGCAGATTCTCGCCGTCCTCAAGAGAAAGTACAAAGGGGTCGTGGACAACGGCGTACGCGAGGGGCCGTTCTGGGTGCTGGTGGGGGCGCAGATGCCCGCGGTGCTCATCGAGATCGGCTACATCTCCCACCCGGTCGAAGGGCCGCGCCTCTTCAATCCAGCCTACCAGAAAAAGCTCGCCGAAGGGATCGCCAACGGTATCGAGAGCTATATCCTGCACAACGGAATGTAGCGAAAGAAGAGGCGGCCGGCAGGGGAAGGGGAGGAGCCAGCGGAGCTGGGTCGCAAAAGGCTCGGCCGATGCGCGCCCTGAGGGTGGATCGGCCCTGAAACCGGCCTATCGGTAGTTCTTGATAGAGGCTTCCAGGAGCTTCGCCGCCTCCTCCTTGCCCTTGAAGTCTTTGACCTTCACCCACTTGTTGGGTTCGAGCATCTTGTAGGTTTCGAAGAAGTTCTTGATCTTGTTGAGCGTCGCTTTCGGAAGATCCTCGTAACTTCCGATTCCGTCGTAGGAGGGGTCGATCTTCGTGACGGGAACGGCGAGAAGTTTTTCGTCCATACCCGCTTCGTCCTCCATGATCAGTACGCCGATGAGGCGGCACTTGATGACGCTGCCGGCCTGGACCGGGTAGTCGTTGAGAACGAGGATGTCGATCGGATCGCCGTCGTCGGCGAGGGTGTCGGGGACGAAACCGTAGTTGGCGGGGTAGAACATCGCCGAGTAGAGGACGCGATCGACGACGACGGCGCCGCTCTCCTTGTCGATTTCGTACTTGATGTTCGATCCGTAGGGGATTTCGATGAGGGCGTGAACCTTGTCGGGGCACTCGCCGCTGCCGATTTTGGTAATATCCATGAGAGGTTTCTCCTGTGAAAGTTGATGGGGGAATTTTACCGCAATGTGAATGAAAATTACAACAGGGGTGGGAATGTCCGAACACGACAGAGCGAAGTGGCAGAGGAAGTATGAAGAGCAGCCGCAGCTGCTGATGCGCGTGGAACCGGCCTTGTTCGTCCGCCGCTACGCCCCCTGCGGGGAGGGAAAGCGGGCCGTCGACCTGGCGTGTGGAGGGGGACGCAACGCTCTCTGGCTGGCGAAACGGGGATTTGCGGTCGATGCGCTCGATATCTCCGAAACGGCGATCGAAACGCTCAAAAGGAGGAGCGAAGGGCTGCCGGTCCATCCCCGCGTCGTCGACCTGGATCGTTACGAACCCCCGCAGGATCGCTACGACCTGGCCCTGATGGTCAACTTCCTCGACCGGGATCTTCTTCGGCGTATGTCCGAAGCGCTCAGACCGGGAGGGCTCTTCATCGTCGAAACCTACATGAAACATCCCGAAAACGAGAAGGCGGGCAACCCCGACTTCCTGCTCGAACCCGATGAGCTCGTGCGCCTTTTCGCCGACGGGTACGAGATACTCGCCTACCAGGAGTTCTGGAACGGACCCGACGAGCTCTACCGGATGCGAAAAGAGGGGATCGCCGTACGGAAGCATGAAGATGGCTGAGCGGGTGCCGATTCTCTATCGTGACGAGTCCATCGTCGCCGTCGACAAGCCATCCGGACTGCTGGTCCACCGCTCCGGGATCGACAGAGGGGAGAGCTCCTACGCTCTTCAGACGGTACGCGAAATGACGGGGCGCTTTCTCTACCCTCTCCACCGCCTCGACAAGCCCACTTCCGGCGTCCTGCTCTTCGCTTTCGACAAACGGAGCGCCCGCCTTCTCTCGGAGCGCTTCGCGGCACGGGAGGTGCAAAAGCGCTATATCGCCGTGGTCAGAGGGTATACCGAAGCCGACGGGGTTGTCGACTATCCCCTCAAAGAGATCTCCGACGGAGCGGCCGATACCGGGGGGCGGATCGTCAGGGGGGCAAAAGAGGCGGTCACCCTCTACCGCAGATTGGCGACCGTGGAGCTTCCCATTGCCGTGAGCCGCTATCCCAAGGCCCGCTACTCCCTGGTCGAGCTTCTGCCCTTGAGCGGCCGCACGCACCAACTGCGCCGCCATATGAAACATATCTTCCACCCCATCGTCGGCGACACCAAATATGGCCGGAGCGAGCACAACCGCCTCTTCCGGTACCATTTCGGGATTCACCGACTGCTTCTGCACGCCGCCTCCCTCTCCTTCGTCCACCCCGTCCATGGGTACCGGTTGACCATCGAGGCGCCGCTTCCGGCGGAGTTTCTCCTTCCGTTCGTCCATCGAGGGGGTGAAGAGTGTCCGATCGGACCGAACTAACCCACGGCATTCAGGGATTCATCCGGTCGAAGACTCTATAATAACGCCTAAAAAAGGGTCGGTGTGAGCCATCTGTATCTGAGCGATCTGGATATGACGCTGCTGCGTAGCGACATACGTGTGGGCGACTTCACCCGCGAGGTGTGGAACGGCTGCGTGCGAAAGGGGGCCAGGCTCTCGGTGGCGACGGCCAGGAGCTATACGGGTGTGATGAAACTGCTGGAAGGCTTGGATCTGAGGGAGCCGATGATCCTGCTCGACGGGGTGATGGTGGCCGCACCCGATGGCAGGATTCTCCACCTGAGCGCCATCGGCAGGGAACTGGGGGATGCCATCATCGATATGGCGGAGAGGGAGACGGGGCTGCTGCCGCTTCTGGTGGGGCTCGAAAGCGACGGGAGGGAGCGTTTCGTCTATCCCGGGAGACGGAACCGGTACCAGGAGGAGTTGCTGCGTACCTTCCACAACGACCGGAGGCTTCTCGATGCCGATCCGTTGCGGGCGATGGAGCGCAACCTCAAGATCGTCTATCTCGATACCGACGAGGTGACGGCGGCTCTCGAGAGGGCGCTGAAGGAGCGTTTCGGCGACGAGATCGAGGTGAAGCGCTCCAAAGACCCCTATATCGACTGCCACTTTCTGACGGTGTTGCACAAGGAGGGAGACAAGGCCCATGCGCTGATGCGGCTGGAGGAGCTGGAGGGGGTCGACCGGGAGCGTACGACGGTCTTCGGCGACAGCCACAACGACCTGGGACTCTTCGCGATGGCGGGGCGCAGGATCGCCGTGGCCAACGCCATCGACGAGCTCAGGGAGAGGGCCGACCTCGTGCTTCCCTGGAGCAACGACGAGGAGGGGGTGGCCCGATTTTTGAAAGAGGAGGTTCTGGATGGCAAAAAATGTGTCGGTTAAGATCGCGATACTCAACTACACGACGCTTGCGGCGACGCTGGCGATCGTCTTCGGCGGACTTCTCGGGGCGGATGGAGCGTGGCGGTTTCTGCTCTATCCAATCGTCGCCTACACCTTCCTGACGATCTTCTCCGCCCCGGTCGGGATGGTGCTGGCCGCGGTGGAGAGGCAGAAGGAGGGGTATGAAGAGGGGGCGAAACGGGGGATGGTCGCCAACGGAGTCTACCTCGCGCTCTACCTCCCTGCGATCGCGCTACTGTGGCCGAGGATGATGGGGGAGTAGGTGAGGGGTGTGCCGAGAAAAACCGGCTCACGGGTCTTGCGAGCGGACGTGTGACGGGCGAGCCGTGGTGCCGCCCGGGCCTCGGAGCTTCAGAGGGTTTCGTACGTAAGATCGGTCTCGATTTCCGGAAAGCGGCTCTGCAGCATCCGCTCGATCGCTTCGATCTTGCCAAGAGCCTGCTGCTCGTCGGGGCTCAGAAAGGCCGCGGCGACCATCGCCTCTTTCGGATACTCGCCGGAGAGATCCAGAATCGAGCAGTTCATCCGTCTCAGCCGCTCCCTGATCGAATTGAGAATCGCACGCCTCTCCTTTTTCGAATGGACGAAAGGCAGATCAATTCTCAGGGTCGCATAGACCAGGGTCATCGTGCCGGTCCCCCTCCACCCAGTCGATTCCCCTCTCTTCCATGAAGGCGAGGAACCGTTCGTACCATCGGTCGACGAGCTCTCTTTGTCTGCCGCCGAGGCTGATGACGGCGATGCGCCGGCTCCCGCAGAAGGCTGGGAGCGAAGAGAGGTCGATCGCTTCGGGTACCTGCCGCATCATCTCGATCAGGTCGTTTTCGCTCGTGAGTGCGGTGAAGGTTTTGCGGTAGAGCGGTCTGGCATCCGGCAGGAGCGTTTCGAGCGCCTGGAGGACCATCGGATGGGCCATCTGCGGGAAGCCCGGGACGAAGAAGAAGCGCCCCGCGATCGAGAAGCCGGGAACGTTGTTGACCGGGTTGTCGAGCAGTTGGGCCCCTTCGGGAAGTTCGGCCATCCGGATCCGATGGGGATAGGCCTCTTCGCCGAACTGCTCCAGGATACGCCTCTTCGCCTCCCCGTGGCATTTGAGCGGTTTGCCCGTGAAGACCTTCGCGGCGATCTCCCGGGTCAGGTCGTCGGGTGTGGAGCCGATCCCTCCGAAGCTGAACATGAGACTCTCCGGATCGCTCTTCACGAGGGCGAAGACCCGTTCGATGAGGTTTCGGTCGTCTTCGACGATGAAGGTGGCGTAGAGCTTTTCGCCGCGTTGCAGCAACGCTTCGGAGAGGAAGTCGAAGTGCCGGTCGGCCCTTCGACGGTTGAGGATTTCAGACCCGACGATGATCTGATAGAAGTGCATCAGATCTTGCTTTTGATGAACGCTTCCATCTCGTCGACGATCTCTTCGATGCTCCGTTCGCCGTTGATGACGTGGAGCAGCCCCTTGGCTTCGTAGAATTTGCGGATCGCGTCGATCGGCTCCATATAGACCTTCATCCGGTTCCTGAAGACCTCTTCGTTGTCGTCGGCGCCGCGGGCCCGTCCGAGGACACGCTCACGCGCCACGTCTTCGCTCACGTCGACTTCGATGACCGCTTCGAGCTTCACGTCGGGTTCGTCGGAGAGGATCCTGTCGAGGGCCTCCATCTGCTCGACGCTGCGGGGGAAACCGTCGATGAGGATGACCGGTTTGTCGCTCCGCTTGATGGCGCCGACGATCGTGTCGATGACGATATCGAGCGGGACGAGGTTGCCCTTGCTGATATACCTTTCGATCGTGGCACCGAGCACCGAGCCGCTGGCCACTTCGGCACGCAGCAGGTCGCCGGTGGAGTAGTGGGCGACCGTATCGGGGTTGTTGGCGGCGATCAGCTCCGCGTCGGTGGTCTTGCCGCTACCGGGCGCTCCGATGATGAGAAAGAGTTTTTTCATGAGATTCTCCTGAGATTGATGGGTTTGACGATGATCTTTTCGGCCTGGCCGCGGCACAGGGCGATGTCGACTTCGTCGTTCTTGATTTCGATGGGCCCAAGGAAGGCTTTCGATTTCACCTCCACGATGTCGCCGATACGGACTCCCAGTGCGTCGAGACGGCACTTGAAACGGTCGCAGTCGCGTTCGAACCCTTTGATCTTGACGATATCGCCGGGTTTTGCGTCACTGAGGCGCATCGGTCCTGGGCTGCTTCCGGATGCGGATACCGAGCTCTTTGAGCTGCGCTTCGTCGACCGGACCCGGCGCGTGGGTGAGCAGGCAGGTCGCACTCTGGGTTTTCGGGAAGGCGATGACGTCGCGGATGCTCTCCTTTTTGCCCAGCAGCATCATCAGCCGGTCGAAGCCGAGCGCGAACCCCCCGTGGGGAGGGGCGCCGAACCTGAGCGCGTCGAGAAGGAAGCCGAACTTCTCGTTTGCCTCCTCTTCGCTTATGCCCAGCATTGTAAAGACTTTTCGCTGAATATCCAATTTATGGATACGGATGCTCCCTCCGCCGAGCTCGATCCCGTTGAGGACCACGTCGTAGGCGACCGAGTCGATCGCCTCGATATCCTCCTCGTCGATGTTTCTGGGCATCGTGAAGGGGTGGTGGAGCGCCTTGAGGTGCAGTTCGCCCTCTTCGAGCTCGAACATCGGGAAGTCGACGACCCAGACGAATTCGAAACGCTCCTCGTCGATCAGGCCGAGCCGACGGGCCACTTCGACGCGCAGCCGTCCCATATAGTCCCAGACCGTCTTGCGGTCGCCGGCACCGAAGAAGACGATATCGCCCACCTGCAGATCGAGACGGCTCTTCATCGACTCGATCGCATCGTCGGAGAGGAACTTGAGAATCGGCCCCTTGAGCCCCTCCTCCTTCACCTGGATGTAGGCAAGACCCTTGGCCCCGAAGCGTGTGACGAAGGATTCGAGCTCCTTGATGATCTTCCGGCTGAAGGCGTTGTCGCCGCCGGGGACTTTGAGCGCCTTGATACGGTTGAGTCTTTTGTATTGGGCGATCTCGGCGAAGATGGGGGAGTCGCACCCCTCGAAGAGGTCGATCACGTCGACGAGCTCGAGACCGAAGCGCAGATCGGGGCGGTCGTTTCCGTACTTCTCCATCGATTCGCGGTAGGTGATACGGTTGAAGGGTGTGGAGATTTCGTGCCCACAGGCCGAGAAGATCGCCTCGAGGAGATCTTCGGCCACCTTCATCACATCCTCCTGCGTGCAGAAGCTCATCTCCACGTCGATCTGGGTGAACTCCGGCTGGCGGTCGGCCCGAAGATCCTCGTCTCGGAAACATTTGGCGATCTGGAAGTAGCGGTCGAAACCGGAGACCATCAGGAGCTGCTTGAAGAGCTGGGGCGACTGGGGCAGGGCGTAGAATTCTCCGTTGTGCACCCGGCTGGGGACGAGGTAGTCGCGGGCCCCTTCGGGGGTCGACTTGGTCAGAATCGGGGTTTCGACCTCCAGGAAGCCGAGTGAGTCGAGAAGGTTGCGCGCGGCGATGGCCGCCTTGGAGCGGAGTCTGAAGGTTTCGAACATCTCTTTTCGACGCAGATCGAGATAGCGGTAGCGCAGGCGGATATCTTCGCCGACGTTGGGGTCTGCGAGGGTGAAGGGCATCGGCTCGCTCCGGTTCTCGACTCTCAGGTCGTCGACGACCACTTCGATCCTGCCGGTCTTCAGGCGCGGGTTTTCGAGCCCTTCGCCGCGGCGGCGCACCTTCCCTTTCGCGATGAGGACGAACTCGTCGCGGATCTGGGAGGCGACCTTGTGGGCCGTTTCGTTGTCGGCCGGGTCGCAGACGAGCTGGATGAGCCCCGTCTTGTCCCGGAGGTCGATGAAGATGACGCCGCCGTGGTCGCGGTAGCTGTTGACCCAGCCCGCCAGCGTGACCTCTTCGCCGACGTTCGTTTCGTTCAGATCGGTACAGTAGTGTGTTCGCAAATCGGATCTCCAATATCCGGGGCGGCCGTGCACCCCTCTTGAGTTAATGGCGCGATTATATCAAATCCAAACTTATTTTTTGTTAGGATAGGAGCATTCAAACCGAACGGAAGGCTCAAGCGTGCAGAACAATCTTCAGATCGGGCGGGTCGGGATCGTCCTTCGCCCTTCGACCCCGGAGCTCAAGAGGCTCTTCTACGAAGTGAAGACGGCGTTCGAGAAGCGCGGCGCCGAAGTGCTCGTCGACGCGATCAGCGCCGGAATGATCGGTGTGCTCGGACAGGAGTTCTCGGCGATGTGCGACGCGAGCGACGTGCTCGTCTGTATCGGCGGCGACGGGACTCTCATTTCGCTGGCGCGGCGAAGCTACCGCTACCACAAGCCGATCCTGGGGATCAATGCCGGGACCCTCGGATTCCTGGCCGATATCAACCCGGCGGAGATCGAGAGCTTTGTTGAGAAACTCTACCGCGGCGAGTTCCGGATCGACGAGCGGATGATGATCGAGGGGACGCTTCGCCGCGGAACGGAGGAGAAGAGGCTCTACTCCTTCAACGATATCGTCATCAGCCGCCCATCGATCTCCAAGATGGTCAAGATCGACGCCTATATCGACAAGAAGTGGTTCAATACCTACTACGGCGACGGCCTGATCGTCTCGACGCCGACCGGATCGACCGCCTACAACCTCGCCGCCGGAGGGCCCGTCACCTTTCCGCTCACCGACGCCTATATCCTCACCCCGATCTGTCCCCACTCCCTGACCCAGCGCCCCCTGGTGATCCCGGCCGACTTCGAGATCGAGATCAAGGTGCCCCAGATGGAGTCGCTGGCGATCATCGACGGGCAGGAGCAGTACGACTTCGGCCCCGACGATGCGCTCACGATCCGCAAGGCGCCGATCGGGGCGCGGCTGATCCACAGGATCGAGCGCAACTACTTCGACGTGCTGCGCGAAAAACTCTCATGGGGGCAGGGGCGATGATCGAACGGTTCTATGCGAAAAATCTGGTCGGATTCGGGACGCTCGATCTGGAGTTCGCTCCCGGGCTGATCGCCATCACCGGGCCGAGCGGTGCGGGAAAGTCGGTCTTCATGGGCGCTCTGCTCGCCCTTTTTGGACTCGACGAAGTGCAGGCGGAGCGTTCGGAGGTGCTCCTTAAAAAGAGCCCCCTCCTGGATCTGGAGAGCTACGAGAACGGCGAGCCCGATATGACGCTTCGGGCCGTCAAGAGGGAGAAGATCCGCTACTTTCTCAACGATCTGACCATCTCCAAGAGGCGTCTGAAGGAGATGGTCGCGCCGCTGGTCGGGCATATCGCCCAAAGCGGAAGCCGCGAACTCTCCCCGAAGCTTCTTCTGGAGCTGGTGGACGCCATGGCCAGCTTCGCGGATCCCGGGTTCTCCGAGCGCCGGAAAGCCTATGGAGAACTCTACGAGAGCTACCGTCAAAAGCGCCAGAGACTCGAGACGATGCGTTCGGACGAGAAGCGGGTGAAAGAGCTGATCGAATTCGCCGAATTCGAGATCTCGAAGATCGACGAGACGGCACCGAAACCGGGAGAGGACGAGGAGCTGATGGCGATCAAGCGGAAGCTCTCCCGAAGAGAGAAGATCGGCGAGGCGATCGAACGGGCGTCGCGGATCTTCGAGTTCGAGCCGGCCGTCCACGAGGCGCTCGGGATGATCGAGAGCGATACGGTGCTTTTCGACGAGGCGATGAATACGCTCCGAAGCGAGTTCGAGCGGGCCGAAGAGATGCTCGACGAGCTCGAAGATATCGATGTGGAGCAGGTGCTCGACCGTATCGAGGCGCTCGCCGCTCTCAAGAGACGCTACGGCTCGATCGAAGAGGCGCTCGCCTACCGGGACGAGAAGCTCAAGGAACTGGAGTACTACCGAAACATCGATCACGAACTGGGGGGTCTCGCAGCCGAGGTGGAGACGATCTATCTGGCTCTGGAAAAGGAGGCCCAGAATATCAGTTTCAGCCGCAAGGAGGCGGCCGAAAAGGTCGAGCGCTTTCTCAACGGCTACCTGGAGCAGCTCCGTATGCCGCCGCTGAAGATGAGCCTCTCTCCGACACCGCTGGATGCGACGGGGATCGACAGGGTCGATATCGACCTGGAGGGCTCCACCGTCGAGACCCTCAGCGGCGGGGAGTTCAACCGGATCCGTCTGGCGCTGCTGCTGTGCAAGAGCGAACTGGCCGGAGGCGAAGGGGTGTTGCTGATCGACGAGATCGACGCCAACGTCAGCGGGGACGAGTCGATCGCCATCGCGAAACTTCTCAAAGCCCTCTCCAAAAACTACCAGGTTGTCGCCATCTCCCACCAGCCCCACCTCAGCGCCGCGGCGACGCAGCATCTGCTTGTCGTCAAAGAGGGAGGTGGCAGCGTCGCGAAGGTGCTTGAGAGGGAGGAGAGGGTCGCCGAAATATCCCGGATGATCGCAGGCGAGAAGGGGATGTCGGAGGCGACGAAGCTGGCACGCTCCATCCTCGAGGAGTTCGCTTCGCAGCCGTCGTAGGAATGGGTACCCGCGAAAACGATCCGCACCGGCGGGCCTCCCCTTGTTCGGTTCCGTGCACGGATATCGTGATCGACCCGTGAAGGGAAGGGGCGGTGGAACCCCGAAAGGATCCGCAGAAGGCGAACGAGTCTTCCGGGGATCTTTTCTCGGTGGCGAATCTCGTCGGAGCGGTCCGGGGTGAATGGGATCGTCTGACGATGGGTTCGGTGTTCAGGGAGCTGCATGGACCGGCCGCGAAATTGGGTACAATACCACCCGAAATCGAGTGACCGGGTCTCTTTTGGCCCGAA
>Ga0256914_1000301_pt1 | contig 47644 bp, 39 predicted proteins | sample HulkmetaG_FD_191571 | JGI IMG/M metagenome (GOLD analysis project Ga0256914, IMG submission 191571) | Hydrothermal chimney microbial communities from Main Endeavour vent field at the Juan de Fuca Ridge, Pacific Ocean - Hulk | ecosystem: Environmental > Aquatic > Marine > Hydrothermal vents ...
AATACAGGCAGGTGTTTTGCTGCTTTTCTTACTGTTATTGTCTGTCGCAACATATGCTGATGAACAAGAGACCTTTTCGAGTTTCAATATTGAAGATCTCAAGATGCTCGGGGTTTTTCACCCGCCGGAGGGTGCTTTTGTTCAGGAAGAATACAAGGGAATAAAGTTTGTTGCTTCCCCGGAGAACCGTTATAGTGAAGATCAATTGATATTACTCAAATATTTTGTTGACAGAGTTCCTCCGGTACTCCTGAAATATGGACCCTCCGCCGTCGTGAATGGAGAGGTGGGATTTCTTCCGTCACTGGCTCAGGCAAGCGGTCCGTACATCTATTTCGATTCCAGTGCATTTCATACCGGAGGATTCTGGTCGGCAGGTTCACTTGAGGAGGTGTTCAGGGGTTTTGTTCACGAGCTGGTGCATGTGTATCAGTTCGGCAAGGCCATGGAAATCGTCGATCTACGGGAGGCCCGCGAGAAATTCAGCAGAGTGAAAAGGCAGACCATCTGGAAATATGCGGTCATGCGCACAGAGCTTGTCGATTCTTTTGCCCGGATAACCGGCTGGAAACTGAGGAGAGGCAGAATCACCACCGCCTCATTAAAAAATTCTCGGGCCGAAAGAACCTCAAATTATGGGCGGGTGAGCATTATCGAGGATATGGCCGAGACCGTCTCTTTTGTCGTCATCGGCAATCTGACGCAATTGTCTGAGAGGAGAGTCGGGTGGGCGATGGATCTGCTTGAAGTTCCTTTATGGAAAGAGGCGATGAAATACACCTTCCCATATTCGGACCGGTTTAAGCTGGTCAAAATGAGGGGAGGTGTGACCAAATTCGATCATTCAAAGAAAAAGGAGTACGGCGAACGCTACAGGGTCATTGATCTCGCCCATTTTATAGGAAAAGAGGACGGTCATTACGAGGAGATGGTCTCTGAATTGAAACAGGGTTTTGAGGAGAGGGGATGGGAAAAAACCCTGTCGAAATCCCTCCGTCTCGAGCACGGTGTGAAGAAGTCTCTTCTGGAATACCGAGGGAAATGGCGTGATGTCTATGTTGAGGTAATCAGCTACGAGGATGCAACGGGATATCTGACAAAGCCGGAAAAGACGATTATCACAGTCCTGAGCGGCTACCGGTTGTAAATTTCCAATGAAAAAGCCCCTTTCCGGCGAACCGGAAAGGGGCTTGTGGTCTCCGGCGCCCCGCGGTGCGGGGGCCACTGAGTGGGTTGTAGCGTCAGTGCCCGGCACTCGGTGCTGCTGCCTGGGCGGCCCTTCGTGCCAGCCGTTCCCGTTTCTTGGCCCGTAACGGCTCCTCCTTGTATCCCAGGGCCTGCCAGTCGAGCCTGCCTTTGCGACCGTGGCAATCTTTGCATTTCAGGGCCTTGGAAGCAGGGGAAACCATATGGTTGGTGGGCCACCAGGTTTCGGTGGGAGCAAAGCCGTACTTACCGCTGTACTTGAGCCCGGAGTACTTTTCGCCTGCCTTTGCGGCCCGATCCCAGTCAAAACTCTTCCAGAAGGCCTCATCCTTGTCCGGTCCGCTGGGAAAGATCTTCGGGGCAATGAGATATTTGTTGTCGACATCATATACCTGTTTGCCGGTGTGGACCTTGAAGGGGTGGATTTTGGAATCCGGGTCATCCTTGCTGCCCAGGGGATAGTTCAGTTTTGTGGTCTTGGTGGGATCGATCTTGTCGCCGATCTGATAGGCGCCGGCGGTGCCGTTGTACCAGGCATAGGTCGGGATCACGTTATCCTCGTAGGTGAACGCTCCCTTTTTGAAGATATATACGGCATGACCATGTTTTTTGATGATGCGCTGATCCTTGGGCAGGTCTTTCGGATTTTTGGCCTTGGACCAGTCCCAGGACATCTTGGTGGCGAATTTTTTGGCGAATACCGGGATATGACAGGTCTGGCAGGCCACCCTGCGGGCATGTTTGTTGAGAAGACCCCTGATTCGTGAACCGTTGTGCACATCCTCCTTGTGACAGTCGGTGCAGTTGATCGGGGTGTCGCCTGCCGGGGAGACGACCATGGCGTTCCCGGTGATCATGTGTTCTTCGGTGTAATGGCAGTCCTGGCAACTGAAGCCGGCGCCTTCTTCCGCCATGTGAAAGTCGATCTCGGCGGTGGGTTTGACCAGCGAGAGATCAATATCACCGTGCTTGATGGCATTTCCGCCGCCGCCGTTGGCGTGACAGGCCAGGCAGTTGGCCCTTCTTGGTTTACCGACGTTCCGGGCGACGTTGAGCAGATCGACCGGTTTTTTGTCGAATTTGGCGATACCGCTGAAGCCCATGGGCATACCGGAACCAGGGGGCGCCTTTTTATAGGTTCCGGTGGTATCGTGACAGACGAGGCAGTCAACGCGGTTTTCATCCTTGAAGTTGAAGGTGGCGTCCTTCCAGCCATATCCCACGTGACAGCTGGTGCAGCGGGGCTCGTTACCCCGTGCCGAAATACAGAAGTTGTTGAGGGCGTTTTTCTTGCCGCGCAGTACGGTCTTGTCGCCTAGTTTCTGTTTCAGGGTCCAGGTCCAGTGGCTGGTTCCCATCACCTGGGAGGCGGCATCCTCATGGCATTCGAGACAGGTGGCCGTTACCTCCATCGGGGTTTTGAACGGGCCGGAAATTTCGGCATGTTCTTCGATCGGGCCTTCGGCCAGGGCAGAGCCACCGGCCATGACAACCGCGGTTGCCGCCAGCGTTGCTATTTTTTTAGAAATCATTCTCGTTCCCTTCCTTGTCTATTTTGATAAGAGTGGATTCGTGACCCGGTGGCGGGGCGTTGACGAAGGTGTATTGGTGTGGTCCGGTTCGATCTGCACCGCCCCTTGCCGGTTGGATCAGTGTTTTTTCTCGCCGTGTGATGCCTCGCCGGCCGGTTTGCCCATGAGACGCTCATAGCCCATTACACCAATGTGACAGGATGTACACTTGGTGTTGGAGGCAAAGGCAAGGTTCCCGTTGTGACAGGCTCCGCAGTACTGGCCGTCGTAGAGGGCTTCCATGGTAAAGGCATGCTCGTTTTTTTCGGCATTGCCCTTGGCCATCTTGAACAGTTCGTCATGGCAAGAGGCGCAATCCAGGCCGAAACTTGTGTGCAGTATATGGTCGAAGACCACAGCCTTCACCGGTTTGCTGAAATAGAGGTTCGGCGGCGGGACGTGGCAGGTGATACATTCATCCTTGCTGTTGGCGTCAAAGGCCATGTCGTCGTTGTGACAGGCCCCGCAGTACTTGCCTTCTGCAAAGGCGGCCATGGTGAAATCCTCGTTTTCCTCAACGGCGCCGGCCTCCTGCTCAAAGAGATCGTCGTGGCAGCTTTCGCAGTCCAACCCGGCTTCCATGGTGTGCGACTTGTGGCTGAAAGAGACTCCGGCGACCGGCTTCTGCCAGACGATGGGCTCCTCCGGTCCGTAGGTGTCCTCGTCGTATGGTTCCTGCTCGCCCTCCTGCTGTCCGGCGAAGGCGAACAAAATGGAGCAGCCGGCAAGCGCGGTGATGAATATTCCAATTTTGATAATATTGAATTTCATGGGTTCCTCTCTCGGTCAATTAGTCGTTCATATAATAGACATTGGGCAGGGCGCCGGTCTCGGGCCGTTGAACCCAGACGATTTTATCAGGGGCGTGAACCAGTTGATAGACTTCACTCTCCGGATCACTGAGGTCGCCGAAAACCCGGACTTTGGCCGGGCAGGCCGCTACGCAGGCCGTATCTTTTTTCCCCTTGGAGAGGCGGGTGTCGAAGCAGAAGTTGCATTTGTCCACCGCCCTGATTTCCTCGTTGAAATATCTGGCATTGTAGGGGCAGGCCGCCATGCAGGTCTTGCAGCCGATGCATTTCTTGTACTCCATCATGACGATGCCGGTTTTTTCGTCCTTGTAGGTTGCCTTGGTGGGGCAGACCCGGACGCAGGGAGGCCGGTTGCAGTGGTTGCAGAGCACCGGCATGAAGATACGTTCGGTTTCCGCCGGACCGGTGATCTTGTAGCGTTCGAGAATGGTGGTTCGGTAGCCGTAGGAGGGGACATGGTTGGTTTTGACGCAGGCCTCCTTGCACTTTTCGCAGTCAACGCAGCGATTCTGGCGCATGACCATGGAGTAGTGGGGGCTGTAGGGGTACTTGCCGGCCGCCGGCATCTTGCCGATGGCCCCCTGAACGTTTTTCACCGAGGTCAGCGATAAAACGGTGCCGCCCATGAACAGCCCCGTGATCGCCAGACCGGCCTTGAGAAACGTGCGCCGCTCTTTGGAGGGAAGATTGTCAACTCCCTCGTTTTGAAGCTTTTCCAGTTCTTTAATGTTCATTCTACCTCTCCTGAAATATAAGTGATAAGGTCGACAACCTCTTTATATTATGAAGTAACGGGGATAAACACAATATTGAATGACTATTCATTCGCAGGAAATGTACAGTAAAATTCCGCGAAATGCAAGCCCGCTTATCAATATTATCTTTCGGGATATTCGAATATTTTGAAAAGGGGAAACTTTTATTTCGACAGGCGCGGCCGACAGCGCCGGCAACGGGCGGAAATGAAGCCCTGAAGGGCGGGGTTTTCCGGGGTGGGAGAAAAACGGCCGGCCCGGAAGGGCCGGCCGTGAAAGGATGAAAGGGTGAAAGGGCCGGGAGGCAGCCGGTCAGGCGGAACCGGCTCGGCGCAGGTTGCCGGTTACCCGGGGCAGGGTTCGGCAACCATCTTTCAGCCGAAGGAGCGTCGAGGCTCCTCCAGAGCGCTGCGTTTTCCGGGCTCGGGAAAAATTAACCGGATGCACGGTGCTTTTTTTTTTGCGCCGCGGTTTTCCGTTTTTTCCGGTCCTCCTCCTTTGCCTCCAGGCGGGCTGCGGTGTCGCCTGCGCGGTGCAGGGTGCGGGGCAGGGCCCTGTCGACCCGCGCCTCGCAGCACTCGTGCACATCCGGCGGACAATCCGCCAGTTCCCAGCAGGGAGCGTAGTTGAGGAGTTTTTTCAGGCCGGGTATGCTGATGCCGTCATCATGGATGAGCGACCGCAGACAGGTGACCCACTGGATATCATTGGCGGAAAACATACGCCGCGATCCCACGTGCGCCGGCTCGATCAACCCTTCCTTTTCATAGATCCGCAGGGTGCGCGGATGGATATTCAGCAGCCTGGCTGCCACACCGATGGGATAGACCGGCACATCCGGCCGCATCGGCTGAACTTCGTTTTTCTTTCTTGCCATGGTGTTTCCCTTTGTTCGAATCCGCCCGCTGTGGGTTTCCTTGCTCTTTTGTCATCCGAAAAAAATCACCAGTGCGGTCAGACCCGGCTGAACCGTCTGGATGGGGCGTCCAACCGGACGCCCCGCGCGGTGATCGTTTTTGCTTCTTTCAGTGGTCCTCCGACAGGTGGCCCCGGAACATCCGTTCACCCAGCATGAAAAGTGCGGCACAGAAGGTGAAGCCGGCCATGGTGATCATGTACTCGTGCAGAGTCGGGGTGTATGGGAAAAGATGCGGCATGCCGACGATTCCCAGCTCATGGTAATGGGGGACGAGCTGGCCCACAACCACCAGGTCATACCGCATGAAGAATATGCCGATAATACTGGCCAGGGAGCCAAAGGCCATGGCGCCGATGTTTTTGGCTTTCACCGCCAGGATGATGAGAAAGGGGATCACCAGACCCATGCCGATTTCGCCGATCCAGAAATTTTTGGCATAGGGACCGTTGATGAGCGCCATCATGGCCTCATATTTTCCCGGAGGATGACCAGAGATTCCGGAGATCATCTTCCAGGTGGTGAAAAACATGATAACCATGTAGAGCAAAGCGCCGAGCTTGGCGACGGCCTGGAGAGATTTTTCCAGTTCGGTGCTCATCTTCCAGCCGTTGATCTTGTATCCCAGCCAGTGGAAGAAGATCACCGCGGCACACCCGGACATCATCGCCGAGGTGATGAAATAGATGGGCATGTACGGACCGTGCCAGAATTCACGGGCATTGAGCAGACCGAAGACGGCGCCCAGGTTGGAATGCGCGGCAACACCGGCGATAACGCCGAAGAGACCGAGCAGGGAGGCGGTTTTATGGTTTCCCATCTGCAGCAGGGCGAATTCGATGAGCATGAAAAAGAGATAGGCGCCGTACAGCGTTCCCATCCACCAGATGTTGGATGTGAGATTGGGAGAGATGACGTTGTATATCGCCATGCGCCAGGGATTTTCAATCTCGAACAGGATAACGACAAAACCACCGATAATTGTGGTAATGGCAAGAAAAACCGAACGCTTGGCAATGGGTTGAAAGGCCTTGAATCCGAAAACGTGGCCGATGGACGAGACCAGGCAGAGACCGGTCGAAGTCACAACGAAAAAGACATAGGCAGCCAGCATCAGCCCCCAGGGGACCTCTCGGCTGACACCGTAAGCATGTTCATGGCCAATGAACATCGCATGCACGCCGAAAGCGGCACCGATAAGGGTGAGAAGACCAAACAGACCGATGATCGCGTTATAGGCGCCACCGGTACGGGCGGTTTCGAGCCCGCCTTCCTGGGGCAGCACTTTTGCCACTATATTATTCATGGTAACTCTACCTCCATACTTTTTTGTTCCGATGCGGCAGGGAAAAACCCGGCCGTGAGACTGTGGATAAACGAAGTTTTTCGCTGGCAACGGCTAGGAAAAATCGCCTTCTTCCCTGACGGCCCTGATGACCGGTTTGATCTTGATGTCAAACAGAGTATGGAGCGCAGCACCACCTAGCCAAAAAACGAGAAAAATACCTACTTCCATGAGCTTCTCCTTTCTCCGGAAACGGAGTGATTGAATACGGGGTTCCTGCCGGGTCTCATTGGCGGATGATCGCCGGCCGGTTGTTTCTGCCGAGACACCTCCTTTTTTTTGGGTTTCAGGTTCTATTTCGTCCAATTTTTTTGCAGCTGCATATAAATTTTTATGATGGCCATCATAAATGACACTCCATTGGTTGTCAATAGTTGCTCGCAATTTATTTTCAAAAAAACTATAAATTCATGGCGCGTCTTGATCGGTACAGCGTATTTCCTCTCAACGGGAGATTGTAATATCCGCTTTCAGGCTGCACCGCAAGGCGGGAAAGCGGTCGATGCGGTCGGCATGGCCGTTGATTATGAATCGCCATTCATATTTGCATCAAGCGGCAAAAAAAGCCATAGATAAATTGCACCAGGCGAAATTTGCGCCATAAAAAGAGATTGATTTGCGACGGCTTCAAGGGAATGTCGTGAAAACGGCTTGAGAATAATCATGTTATTTAAGCATGTTATCCGATGCCCCCCGCCGTCACTTCCTGTGAGTCATCAAAACTCCGGTTTTGGGCATAAAATATGCATATTTTTAATTGCTGCTCGATAATTTAGCCAAACGAGATAGCTTCTTCTTGTGCCCCAGGGTGGCGGCCCTGGGGCATTTTTTTGTCGAGGCAACTTCCTCCCCCCTCTTTTTTTCCTCGATTTTCGCCCTCCTGCCCCTGGAATGCGCCCATCCGGCACGGCAACAGCGCCCGTTTCCGGTTCCTCCCCGGAGCAACCACCTTTACCTTTGGATATTTTTATGGTAGCTCAAGGGTACTGCATGCACCGGGCAAGCAGTCATCTCTTTTCGCAGACGTCGCCCCGGGGAATCGGTTTTGTCATGGGCGTATTTTGCGCCCTGCAGCGGGGCGATGACGGGAACGGCGGTAATTGATCACAACCACTGCATCTTCCCTTAAATATGCAGCACCCGTGATTGGGTTGCGAACGGCATGAATCCCGAGGACTATCCGTGAACTATTTTTATAAAAATCTCTCCATCTGGCTTATCGTCTCCCTCATCGGCCTTTTCCTCTTCAACCTTTTCAAACGGCCTCCCGATCCCTATCATCAGGTGTTCTACAATACATTTCTGGAGCAGGTGGAGGAGGGACGCCTTTCCAAGGTCAAGGTCAAGGAGGATACCATCACCTGGGTCGCCGCCGACGGCACCCGGTATCAAACCCTGGTCCCCGCTGATAGCCGTGCGTTGGAAAGACTGTTGGCGAAGAAGGTGGATATCGAGGTTGAAAAGGAGGTCAGGCCCCACTGGTTTTTTCAGACCTTTCTCTCCTGGGTCCCCTTTCTCTTTCTGATTCTCGCCTGGTTTTATTTTTCCGGCCGCGGAACCGGAGGGGCCGGAGGCGGCAAGGCAATGGCCTTCGGCAAGAGCCGGGCCCAGCTCATTGACAGCCAGCAGTCCAAGGTTACCTTCGACGATGTCGCCGGTATCGACGAGGCCAAAAACGAGGTGATGGAGATAGTCGATTTCCTCAAAAATCCCGCCAAGTTTACCGAGGCCGGTGCCCGCATTCCCACCGGTGTGCTGCTCTACGGCGAACCCGGTACCGGCAAGACCCTGCTGGCCAAGGCCATCGCTGGCGAGGCGGGGGTTCCGTTCTACTCCATTTCCGGATCAAATTTTGTCGAAATGTATGTGGGAATCGGGGCCTCGCGGGTGCGCGACCTCTTTCGGGAGGGTAAGAAAAAGGCCCCCTGCATCATCTTCATTGATGAGATCGATGCCGTTGGCCGCCATCGGAGCGCCGGCGGCGCCGGTGGCGGCAACGATGAACGGGAACAGACCCTGAATCAGCTGCTGGTGGAAATGGATGGTTTTGAGGAAAGTGATCATGTGATCGTGGTCGCTGCCACCAATCGTCAGGATATCCTTGATCCCGCCCTGCTCAGACCCGGACGCTTCGACCGCCAGGTTCTGGTTCCCCTGCCCGATGTGGGTGGACGCGAAAAGATTCTCAAGGTGCACGGCCGTAAGATCAAAGCCTCCGAAGATGTTGACTGGAAGGTCATTGCCCAGGCAACCCCGGGTTTTTCCGGAGCCCAGCTTGCAAATATGATCAACGAGGCCGCCCTGCTCATGGCCCGACTGGACCATGATAGCGTCACCATGGCCACTTTGGAGGAGGCAAAGGACAAGGTGATGATGGGAGCCGAGCGCCGCAGCCTCATTCTGACCCAGGAGGAAAAGCGGGTGACCGCCTGTCACGAGGCAGGTCATGCCCTGGTGGCCTGGATGCTGCCGGGAGCCGATCCGGTGCACAAGGTGAGTATTATTCCCCGGGGCCGCGCCCTGGGAATCACCATGCAGCTGCCCGAAGTGGAGAAGAATTCCCACAGCCGGACCTGGCTGTTCAACAACCTCTGCACCCTGCTGGGCGGCAGGCTGGCCGAGGAGATCGTCATGCACGAGGTGACCACCGGGGCCGGTAACGATATCGAACGGGTCTCCGATCTGGCACGGAAAATGGTGTGCGAGTGGGGAATGAGCGAGGCGCTGGGGCCGTTGGCCTTTTCCCATGCGGATCCGCTTCAGGGGCGGCCGGGTCATATTCTCAGTGAGGAGACCGCCGTGCTCATCGACCAGGAGGTGAAAAAACTCGTGGGCGCGGCCTATGCCAGGGCCCGCGAGATCCTCCAGGAGCACCGTGAACTCCTTGATGCCGTAACCGGAGCTCTGCTGGAGAAGGAAACCCTCTCAGGAGATGATCTCCGCCTGCTTGTGGAGCGATACGAAAGCGGCCGTAATTGATAATTGATCACAGGCACCGCATGGGATTGGCGGCCCGGAGGCCTGGCGGGGCGGTCAGTTTTCGGGAAGATTGACCTCAAGGGGGTTGACCAGTTTGAACTTGTTGATCTTGCGCCGCAGGGTATCCTTGGAGATGCCCAGTTCGCGACAGGTGATCATCTTTTTCCAGCGGTTGCGTTCCAGCGCCATTTCAATGGCCTGTTTTTCCACCTCTTCCAGGGTCAGGGTTTTCTGCTCCCGGCCTGAAGGCACGCCGGTGGAACCGCTATGGGGGGCAAAGGGTTCGGGCAGGTGGTGAGGCTGGATATAACCGCCGTCACAGAGAATAAAGGAATATTCGATAATGTTTTCCAGCTCGCGGATGTTTCCCGGATAGTCGTAGCGCATGAGGATGTTGAGGGCGGCCCCGGCGATCCCGACAATATCCTTGCCCTGCTGGGCGCTGTATTTTTTGATGAAGTGATCCACCAGCAGGGGAATATCCTCCTTTCTTTCCCTGAGAGGCGGTAAGTTGATCTTGACGACGTTGAGTCTGTAGAAGAGATCCTCCCGGAACCGGCCCTCGCGTACCAGGGCCTCCAGGTCCCGGTTGGTGGCGGTGATGATGCGGACATCCGCCTTCACCGGTGTGTTGGAACCCAGGGGTTCATACACCTTGTCCTGAAGAACGCGCAGCAACTTGACCTGGATGCTGGGCGGGATGTCGCCGATTTCATCCAGAAACAGCGTTCCTCCCTCGGCCGCGGCAAAGCGGCCTTTTTTGTCCTTGCGGGCGTCGGTAAAGGCGCCTTTCTTGTAACCGAAGAGTTCCGATTCCAGCAATGTCTCCGGCAGGGCGCCGCAGTTGACGATGACCAGTGGTTTGTCGCGCCGTTCACTGGCATTGTAGAGGGCCCGGGCCACCAGCTCCTTGCCGGTGCCGGATTCGCCGAGTACCAGGACAGTGCTGGGACTGCGGGCGATTTCCGGCATGATGCCGAATAATCGCTGCATGGCCGCGCTTTTCGAGATGATCTCGTCAAAGGTGAATTTCTGCCGCAGTTGCCGACGCAGGTTCTGAATGGTGCTCAGGTCGCGGAAGGTTTCGACGCCGCCGATAATGTTGCCCTCATGGTCGGTGAGGGGCGAGGCACTGATACTGATGGGTATCTTCTCTCCCCTGTGGTTCTTGATGGTAATGGAGCGATTGGCCACCGGCGAACCCTTGTACAGGCTTTCGGCAATGGCGCAGCTCTTGCCGCAGATGCTTGAATGGAAAACCTCGGAACAGTACCGTCCCAGGGCCTTCTTGCGCGGCCAGCCGGTGATTTGGGAGGCAGCCCGGTTGAAAGAGGTGATCTTCCAGTTACGATCAACGGTGAAGACGCCGTCGGCAATGGAATCAAGAATGAGGTGCTTGCGCAGGGAGTGGGTGTTGTCCCGGAAGGTCTCGATACCGCCGATGATGTTGTTCTGATCGTCCAGCAGGGGAGCCGAGCTGATGGAGACCGGGATGGAGTGTCCCTTTTTGTTTTTTATGAAGATGGTTTTGTCGATGAAAGTATTGCCCTGATCGATGGAAGTCTGGAGCAGGCAGGCGTCGCCGCAGACGCTGGAGTGGAAGATGTCGCTGCAGGCTTTGCCGATGACCTCGGCTGCGGACCAGCCGGTGAGTTTTTCGGCGGCCCGGTTGAAGGAGGTGATTTTTTTGTCTTTGTCGATGGAAAAGACGCCGTCGGCCACCGAGGCGAGGATCAGTTCGTTTTTGAGGGATTCGGAATCGTCACGGAAGGTCTGCACCGCGCCGATGAGTTTGCCGGACGGGCTGTAGAGGGGGGCGGCGGAGATGCGGACCGGAAGGACGTCCTCGTTGCGGGTGCTTAAAAAGATGGAACGGTTGATAACCGATTTGCCCGCCTTGATGTTGTCCTTGAGCAGGCACATTTTTTTGCGCTGGGAGAGGTGGAAGATTTCTCCGCAGGGGGTGCCGATGACCTCTTCCGCGGACCATCCGGTAATCTCTTCGGCCGCCTTGTTGAAGGAGGTTATCTCCCAGTTGGTGTCCACCGTGAAGACGCCGTCGGCAATGGAATCGAGGGTGATGCGGTGGAGAAAGGGTTGTTCCGAGGTGTCCTGCATACAGATGACATAGCGTCCGGGTCTGTTGCTGATTGGGGGCAGGGGAATGATGGAGACCAGAACGGACCTGCGAATCCTCTTTTCCTGATTGCAGAGGAGTATGGGATGGTTGGTGACGATATGTCCCTGCTCGGTGGACTGACACAGGGTTGCGAAGGTGAGGTACTCGGAGTGTGATCCGAATATGGAGCGGCTGGGTTTGCCGTACATCTCCTCCGGATCCATCCCGGTCAGCTCTTCCGCTTTTTTGTTGGCGGCGAGGATGTGCCATTGATCGTCAGCCAGAAAGACGGCCGCCGAAAGGGGCTGTCGGGTTATGTCGGGTGAATTGGTCATGGGTGTCTTGAACTGCGCCGTGTGAGTTAAGGTAATGTGAACACCGGAATGCGGTGTCTGCCGTAAGTCCGTTTCTGTTGCCGATCGTGGTTTCTCCTCTTTTTATACCGTAAACCGCATCCAGGATTCGGTCAAGTTTCTTGCGTGGAAAGAGACGTTTCCGGTTTACAGTAAGTGTGAACATCTCGTTTGATTAAATTGATAATTCCCTTGCCATTTCTCCCAGCGAGGTGTAGATTCGTCATGAATGAATAGCCATTCATTGGTCGGGTCGCTCCCATCCCCATACTCACCGGTTGTTTCCGGCCTGCCTTGTCCCCATGATGGGCGGAATTCTCCATCTTTTCCTTTACAGATTTTCTAAATTTTACAGAAGACAATATATTTATCAGTTGTTCTGACAAGGCATACGGAATATTTCGCAGCCTTTCTTTCCCTGTTTTCCGCTCCCGGCCCCTCTTTTTAAGGACTTCGGTTTTTTGCCTAGCATAACATATCGGTTTTTTAAAAATTTATTTGATAGCTTCCTGTCCGTATGCCGGAGGCGGCTCCAGGGAAAACCGGGAGACTATTTCCCCATGGCCGTAAATCGCGGGACGGCGGCGCAGTCTATGGGCGCAAAATACGCCCAAAAATCGTTGCGTTTAATAGACTGAAATAACGAGATAATTTATCTGAAGCCCTGAGGGAATTTTGTGTAGGAGGCTTTTTGTCAGCTGCGGTTGCCCGCCGGTCTTATTTGCCGGTCCACTTCGCTTTGCATATCAATCTGGAATAAAAGAAGATTTTTTGTGAATTCGGCAGGCGGCCAGGCGGTAACAGTACCGCAGCGCAGAGAGCGCCCGGCCGCCCATCTAAGGGCGTATTTTGAGCCCATGCAAGAAATAATCAGTATAAAAATACAGCCTGGCTACCCTAAAAGTAAAAATTTTTATGTTTGTTTTGTTACGTCTGTTCAACAAGTTAGTGTTTTTTCCGATTGGAATGCCGTCTCTTTTTTGGTGTCTGGCACGTAGTTTGTAACAGACAGGGTAAAGAGGAAGAGTTCCGGTTGCAAAAACATGCGAGGAGGACGCCATGAGTATCCTGAATCATACATTAACAGGAGAGGGAAAAAGGCGGCGGGAGCGCTCTTTTTTCAAGAGCATCGGCAGATGCCGGGCAAAGGGAAGCGAGGCGTTCTGGTTCTGTCTGTCCTTGTTGCTCTTTTTGCTCATGGGGCCGTTTTCCGCCATTGCCGTGGTCATCGGGGTCTGCTCGCTGGCAACGGACAAAAACAGAGAGTCCATGATCGAGCCTGCAAGTGCCTGATTGTACGGTTATTCACCGCTTTCACCGCGTACAAGCGTAATTGCTTCATATAGGAATTGAAAAGAACAGGGAGGAGAAAAAATGGCACAGGGATTTTCACTAGCGGCAACAGTTGAGCCTGAAGTCAACAAGCCTGCAATCAATGTACTGGCCGGTCTTTTCGGTCTGCTGCTGCTCACCGGTCTGGCTGTGGGCATCTATGGTTTTTTCGTGGGGCATGAGCATGTCTATAACAACACCAGGGAGGTGCCCTGGGGTCTGCTCATCTCCACCTATGCATTTTTTGCCATCACCTCCACCGGGCTTTGCCTGCTGGCGGCCATCAGTCATTCGTTTGGCGGTAATAATATAGCGCCGTTGGCCAATCGGATGGTCTGGTGCTCGCTGATCACCATTATCAGCGGTTTCACCGTCATCGGTATGGAGATTGAAAGTCCGTGGCGCATGGCCATCTGGAATATTCTCTCGCCCAATCCCACCTCCAATATCTGGTGGATGGGAACACTGTACGGCATGGCTGTGGGTATGATGGTCATTGAATTCTGGTTTATCCTCACCAAGCAGTACAAGCTGGCGCTGGCACTCGGCATCATGGGGGCATTGGCCGAGGTTGCCGCCAATACCTGTCTGGGCGGCGTTTTCGGTACCCTTCCCAGTCGTCCGTTCTGGTACGGCGCCCAGATGCCGGTCTACTTTCTCGGCTGCGCCTTTCTCTCCGGTGCCGCCGCTGCCATCGTCTTTACCCATTACGCCTATGTGCTGCGCCGGAAAAAGATGGAATCGCACGTTTTTGCAGGTGTGCAGGGGGCTGCCAAGGTTCTGTTTCTCATGCTTATCCTCATCACCGTGGCCACCTTCTGGAAAATGGCCTCCTTCTACGTGGGCGGAGTCGATGTCGGTCGTACCGCTGCTGATGCCCTCTACCAGGGACCGTTGTCCACCTACTTCTGGGTATTTGAAGTGGGTATCGGTCTGGTGGCACCGATCATTCTGTTGGCCCTGACCCGCATGAAGTCGGTTTTCGCCATGTCCACCGCCGCTTTGATGGCTCTGGTGGGGATGTTTGTGGCCCGCCTGGATATGGTGGTTGCCGGTCAGCTGGTCCCGGCTTACGAGGGGTACGGCTATCTGCCCCAGTATGCCGGATATGACCTGCTGCCGAAATACTTCGGTTATGTTCCCTCCACCATGGAGTGGCTGGTGGCCTGCGGCGGGATCGGGCTCACCGGACTTGCTTTTATCCTTGGCGAGCGACTCTTCGGCAAGGCCTTCACCGCCCATGAGGAACACTGAATAGGGCGGGTAAGCGATAAAAAACAGTGACCGTTTCCATGGAGGGAGACGGTCTCAACCCAGGAGAAAGACGAGGCTCTCAATGGTTGACGAAAAAAAGGCAATTTTCACCATCGGCATAGCGGCCCAGATGCTTGATGTCCATCCCCGAACATTGCGTATCTATGAACAGGAAGGATTGATCATTCCCATGCGCAAGGGGAAATGGCGCTACTATACCATGAATGACATCAAGTGGATCGAGTGCCTGCGTGAAATGATCCATGATCACGGCATCTCCATTGCCGCGGTGAAAAAACTCCTGAAGTATACGCCATGCTGGAATATCACCGACTGTCCGTTTGAAAAACGCAAGCAATGCACCGCATTCATGGCCAACGGCCTTGTCCCCAGAACTCTTGATCGGGAAAAGCCGCGCAAGGTTGAACGGGTGGACTGGAATGTAGCCTGACCTTCAATGCCGAGCCTCGTCGACAGCCGGCAGCCCCTGCGACCGCCCGGTCGCAGGGGCTGCCGGTTTTTTTTAGAATCGTTTCATCCCCTGAGCCGCACGGAAGATTCGAACCTTGACCATGTCGCAAAAAATCTCGCAAAAACAACCCCGGCAATCCGGGAGCATGGGCCGGCCGCCTTTTTTTGCCGTGCTGAAAAAGAGCGGCATCGCCTTTGCCGCCATGGTGCCCCTGCTGCTTGGCGTTGTTGGCCTTGTGGGCATCTTTCAGGTCACCGTTACGCCTGAGATACTCGCCTCCCTGTTTGGCGGTAATCCCCTTGCCGATACCCTGACCGGCACCCTTGCCGGAGCCGTTGCCGCCGGCAATCCCCTCATCAGCTATATCCTGGGCGGCGAGCTGCTCAGGCGGGGGATTTCGCTTTTTGCGGTTACGGCCTTTATCCTCTCCTGGGTCAGCCTGGGAGTTATTCAGTTGCCGGCTGAAGTGGAGATCTTCGGCGGCCGTTTCACCCTTTATCGCAACCTGCTGTCCCTGATCTTCACCATTGTCACTGCGTTGGCAACCACATTTACCCTTCTGCTTTTGTCATGAGAGACGGATCCGGACACCACCCGGCGGAGAAACCCTTCGCCTTCCGCGGCAGATTTTTTCTGCCGCTTGTCATTGCTGTATATGGTGTTCTCTTTTTGACTCGTCCGGCCACCGCCCGTGCCGCTCTCCTGAAAAGCGGCACCATCCTTTTGAAAATCATTCCCATACTCATGGTGATCATTCTCTTCACCGCCGCGATCAACTACTTTTTGCAACCCCGCCGGATTGTTCGGCACCTGGGCCGCGAGAGCGGTATGAAGGCCTGGGTCTTGTCGCTTTTCGCCGGTCTGATCAGTCACGGCCCCATGTACATCTGGTTCCCTCTCCTTGAAGAGCTGCGCAACCACGGCATGCGTGATGCCCTCATCGTCGTCTTTTTTGCCGCCCGGACCATTAAAATCCCTCTGCTGCCGATGATGGTCGACTATTTCGGCTGGCGCTTCACATTGATTCTCTCCATCTATATCCTCGTGGGAGCCATCATCCAGGGTTATCTGCTGGAAATATTCCAGCAGCGACGCTAACCGATACTCCAGGCTTCCGCCCACCCGGCCGAAATCGGGTTGCAGTGAGACTGCGCCTATCCGAAATTTTGGCCAGAGTAGATTTTTTATCCTGGATTGCTTTTCGTATGAACGATTATGGTAAAATAGGTACAGGCGGGGATTTACGGGAGGAAATGCGGCAAATCGTTTCTTTTTCTCTTTGCAATTCTTGGCAACAGGTAAGAAATGACTGGAATTCAGGGTGTTAATAGGGTAAACAGGATGTGGACCCTTACTGTACGGAGGTATGGAATGAGTGAAAAATCCAGTGAAATGATCATCGCCTACTGCGGACTGGCCTGTTCCAATTGCGGCATGTATCGCAAGGGAAAATGTGCCGGCTGTCACAGCGATCGCCCCATGAATCGCGATTGCAAGATGAAGGCCTGTGCAATGGAACGCAAGTACAGCACCTGTGCCACCTGCAGCGAGTTCAAGGTACTGGAGGAGTGTCGCAAGTTGAATAATATCGTTTCCCGCTTTTTCGGTTTCATCTTTCGTACCAACCGAATCCAAAATCTCTACCGTATCCGGGAAGTCGGCCTGGAAGAGTTCAAAAAAGAAAAGCAACGGCAAGGACGACCCTGAGAGCATGCCCGCAGTTTTTCCCTCCGGTCCGGTATTTGTGCGCTTTTGTCTCCCCTCCCATGATCGGCCGTGGTTAACGCCATTTCATATTTTTCTATATCTTCACAAGGTTATAACCGAAGAGAAAATTGATGGTTTTGTGCCGTCCCTGGTCTCAAGGATGATCGATGGATGAAGGTACCGGAAATATATCAAAAAATCTTCAAGAGAGGGGAATGCCATGTTTTTACTGAAGCGCCGCAGCATGTTCGTAAAAATTATTCTGCTCTTCCTGATCGTCCTGCTTCTTTCAACCTTATCCCACTTTCTGGTTGTCCAAAAAGTACAGAGGAAACTATTGCGGGATCAGGCCCGGTCCATTGCCAGGCAGATTATCCTCACCAGGCAGTGGATCGCCGGGTTGGGCGGGGTCTGGTCAAAGGACGGTTACAACAAGGAGATGGGTTTTCTCACCACCTATCTTGCCGATAAATCGGAGGACCGGAAGGATACGATCTTTTATCTGCATAATCCCGCCCTTGCTACCCGGGAAATTTCCGCCCTTGCCGATCTCAAGTTCGGTTACACCTTCAGGGTGGTCTCGGACATGGCCCGGGAACTGTCCAATACCCCGGACCCCTTTGAAGAACGTGCCATTCAGGAGATCAAGGGCGGGCAGCTGGCCTTTGTCGACGGTGTCGAAGAGGGCATGTATCGGTACACCGAGCCGCTCTTCGTCAAGCAGGGTTGCCTGAAATGCCACGGCGATCTTGAAAAGGATGTCAAGGAGCCGATGAAATCAATCCTGATCAATAAGTACGGCACCAAGGCCTTTGGCTATAAAATCGGCGATGTCCGGGGCATCATCAGCATCAAAATTCCGCAGACGGACTGGATGACCATGGTGACATCGGTGCTCTCCTACTGGAACCTGCTGATCCTGGTGGCTTCGCTGCTGATCTTCATTCTCTTCAGTAAATATCTCATTGTCAATCCCATCAGAAATCTGACCGATGCGGCCGTGCAGTTGAGTCAGGGAAAAATCGACCTTGACCTCGGACTTGATCTGGACAGGGATGCGAAATCAAAGGATGAGATTGTCCAGTTGGCCATTGCCTTCGAACGGTTGAGAACCAGTATCCGCATCCTGCTGACCAAGTTTGCCAAGACCAAACGGAAATAATCACCCCCTGGTGATTACAGTGATCAATGAACCCGGGAATGGAAGAGCGGTACCAGGATCATGGTGAACGATGGGATGCGGCAAAAGGTGGTGGAGCTGTTGCGGTGCCGCCGGGTCATGACCCTGGCTGTGGCCGCCGGCCGGCGCGCCTGGTGTGCACCGGTCTACTACGTCTATGAGAACAGGGCGCTCTTCTTTTTCTCCAGGACGGATTCCCGCCACATTACCCATGGCCTGGGCAAAACCGGGGTTGCCGCCTCGGTCCATGCGGATTCCCATGACTGGCGCGGTATCAAAGGAGTCCAGATGGAAGGCTCAATTGATACCGCAGGCTGTTCCGGGGATGCCCTCAGGGCCTTTGGGCTTTATCAGGCCCGTTTTTCCGCGCTGCGGGAACTGTTGCTTCAGCATGGTCCGGAGACCGTCGATCCCGCCCGGGTGGAATCCCTGTTGCGGGTCAGGTGGTATCAATTTATCCCTCAGACACTCTTTTTTGTTGACAATACAAGCGGATTAGGACACCGTCAGAGAGTTGTTCTGTGATCAATTACAGTTTGGAAGCATGATATACCGCGGGGTTGCATACCCTGTGTTCGGTTACTATCTGGCTGCTGGGATGGTGGGATGAGATACGGATCGCTGAAGGAGTGTGTGATCGACCTGGAGAGGAACGGTCACCTGATCCGCATTGCCGAGGAGGTGGATCCCGATCTTGAGATGGCCGAGATTCAGCGCCGGGTTTATCGAAACCAGGGACCGGCCCTGTTGTTTGAACGGGTCAAAGGCAGCCCTTTTCCCGCGGTTTCCAATCTTTTCGGCACATTGGAGCGTTCCAGGTTCATCTTCCGTTCCACCTTTGAACAGGTACGCCTTCTGCTGCAGGCAAAGGTGGATCTCACCGCCGTCCTCAAAGCGCCGTGGAACTATCTATCTCTGCCGCAGACGGCCTGGAAGGCGCTGCCCCGCAAGGTGAAAAAAGCACCGGTCATGGAATATACGACGACCCTTGACCGGTTGCCGCAGATCAAATCATGGCCCAAGGACGGTGGACCGTTTATTCTCCTGCCCCAGGTCCTGAGCGAGGATCCGTGCCGGCCCGGCATCATGCACTCGAACATGGGTATGTACCGGATTCAGCTGGGAGGCAATACCTATGTTGCCAACCGGGAAGTGGGGCTCCATTACCAGATCAGGCGTGATATCGGCATCCATCACGCACATGCCCTTGCCCGGGGAGAATCCCTGCGGGTCACTATCTTTCTCGGGGGCCCTCCGAGCCACACCTTTGCCGCGGTAATGCCCTTGCCCGAGGGCATGCCGGAAGTTGCGTTTGCCGGGGCCCTGGCAGGCAGGCGTTTCCGTTATCGCCGGGAAAGGGGATATGTGATTTCCGCAGATGCCGATTTCTGCATCACCGGCACTGTCTCGACCAGGACCGGACCGGAAGGGCCTTTCGGTGATCATCTGGGCTATTACAGCCTGCAGCATGATTTTCCCATTCTTGAGGTGGAGAGGGTGTATCATCGCCGGGATGCGATCTGGCCCTTTACCGTGGTCGGCCGTCCACCCCAGGAGGACAGCTCATTTGGCCGACTGATCCATGAACTGACCGATTCCCTGGTTCCGGAAAGCCTTCCCGGAGTACATGCCCTGCACGCCGTCGATGCCGCCGGTGTTCATCCGCTGTTGCTGGCCATCGGCAGAGAGGGCTATATTCCATATCGGCGGAGGCGACCCATGGAGATCCTGACCTTGGCCAACTCCCTGCTCGGATTCGGTCACTGCTCCCTGGCAAAATACCTTTTCATCACCGCTTACGAGGATAATCCCGCTCTGGATGTTCATGATATCAGCGCTTATCTGCAGCATCTGTTTGAGCGGGTGGATTGGCGGCGGGATCTCCATTTTCAGACCAGAACGACCATGGACACCCTGGATTACAGCGGCAAGGGACTGAACATGGGATCAAAGGTGATCATTGCTGCTGCCGGAAAGCGGCGGCGGCGGTTGGTCACCGGGCTGGAGGAGGGTTTTTCGCTGCCCCCGGGATTTGGCGGACCCCGCTTTGCGCTGCCGGGTGTATTGGTGGTCAAGGGCCCGGAGTTCATGGACGAGAGAAGCGGCGCCGGGCAGCTCACCACCCTGGTGGGACATCTGGAGCGGAGTGAACTTAGCCGGGGTCTTGCCCTGATCGTCGTCACCGAGGACAGTGAATTCACCGCCCGCGATCTGAACAACTTTCTCTGGGTGACCTTTACGCGGTCGGATCCCGCCGCCGATATCCGCGGGGTGGGAGAGTTTTATCGGCAGAAGCACTGGGGATGCACCGGCCCCCTGGTGATCGATGCCCGCCTGAAACCGCATCATGCCCCTCCCCTGCGGGAAGATCCCGCTGTCAGTCGTCGCGTTGATCGGCTCGGGGCCCCGGGGGGCAGCCTGCACGGGATTATCTAAAGGCCCCCGGCTGGAAGGGCCCTCTGCGGAAATCGTGGCACCATCGGTGATCAGCCGTTTCCAGATTTATTCTTCCGTATATTCTTCCGTATTTTCTTCCGGTTCTTCGTCGGGTTGTATCGGCTGCGGTTTGGCCTCGGCCGGGGATTGGAGTGTCGTCAAAGAAGAAAGGTCGATGTTGTCTCCCAGCAGCACCAGTTCCACCCGCCGGTTTCTGCGGCGATTTTCAGGGGTGGAATTGTCAACCAGGGGTTTGGTTTCGCCATAGCCGCGTATCGTCAACCTGCTTGCGGCAATGCCCCTTTCAATGAGATATTGTCGGACGGTTTCAGCCCGCTTTTCACTCAGGCGCTGGTTAAACTCTTTTCTTCCGTTCCAGTCGGTATGACCATTGATGATGATGTGTACATCCGGCATTGAGGCAAGCGCGGCGGCAACTTCATCCAGCACCATTTTGGCTTCGGGCAGCAGGGTGTCCTGGAGTTTTTCGAACCGGACGTTTTCCAGGGTGACGGTGCCGGGAATCTGGAGCTGATGAGGCTCGGATTCCGCCAGGGTTTCGCCGTTTTCATCCAGCATGGCGGCTGCGAAGAGATGCCGGCCCGGAGCTAGCGCCAGGGAGCCGTCAACCTGCCAGCGGCCGTAATCATCGACACCGGTGCGGTCGATTTCAGTGGAATCGACCGAGATGAGAATCTGACTGCCGGGCCGTCCCGCTCCCCGCCAGGAGTAGGTTACGCCGGTCAGGCCGGAGGCGTGGGAGGTGAAACCGCTGATCTCCGGGGGGCCCTGCGGCTGCAGAAATCCCGATGGTGGAGAGGGGGATTCCGCCGCCTCCGGCAAGCTATCCATGTCATCAACCAAATGCTCTGATAATTCCGCTGTCGCGGGTTGATCCGGGCCGACGTTTTCCTCCGTCGGGGCCCCGTTTTTTGTTGTCCATGTTTCCTCTGTCGGGGTGTCGGTCCGGATAAAATTGTCATCTTCAGTTTCCATGGACGTCGATTCCGCCGGAGGAGGCGCGGCGCTATCCTCAGGAGAATCGGCATCCCCCTGAACATCATCGGTTGCCGAGGTATTCGGAACGGCAACCTGATCCGTCTCATCCCCCTTTTGATCTTGGGTTTCCCCATCACCGTCGTGCCGGGTGGTCTGGGTGGTTTCCTCCGGTTTTATCCCTGAGACGGAGAGGGTAACGGCCGGGGAGGTGATCTTTTTGTTGCTGGTTTCATCAATCGAATGGGCGGTGATCGTGTAGGTTCCCGCTCTTAAGGGTTCCACATAAAAAGACCATTGACCGCGGCCGTCGATTTCGGTGCTGCCCGCTTCTTTGCCGTCAATGTTGATCATCACCCGGCTGTTTGGGGTCCCGGTTCCCTGCAGGATAAACTTTTGCAGGGCTTGCGGGGTTTCCGGTTGCTGGATGAGCAGCGGTCTCGGACTGTAGACGACCTTGAAGGTGAGCGGGGCGGAGCCCTTGTGGCGGACGCCGTTTTCATCAACGGCAAATGCCATGGCCGTATGCTCGCCGATACCGGCTACCTCGGCTTCCAGGGACCAGGTGCCGTCAGGCGTAACCCGGGTGACTCCCACCTGGCGATTGTCCAGGTCAACGGCAATGGTCGAGGATGGAGAAGCCGTACCGGTAAAGGTTACGGAACCGGCCTTGATACTTTGGGAAGGGCCGTCAAGGGTCGGGGTTAACAGAGCGGGCTGGCGGAATTTGCCGATAAAGAGGGCGGGAAGAAACAGGAGCAGCAGAATGATGAAGAGAAAAAGTTTCCGCATCCTGAAGAGCAGGACGTCCACAGGCTGGACATATTGTATTTCCGCTGGACTGTTGCGCATGGTCTGGCCTTGGCCGCCCGTTGGCCGAGCGGTACTTAAGAATTTTTATTGAGCAGAAGATCGCGGGCCTGGCCGATCCAGTTTTCCTTTTCGATACGGCCCTTAACTCGCATGTAGCCGTTGATGCGGCTGATATCATCGGAGGTGAGATGGGCAATCTGGTCAAAGGTGACGATGTCGAGCTTTCGGAGTATCTGGGCGGTTTTGGGACCGATACCCCTTATTTTTTGCAAGTCGTCGGCCGGCTGCGGGGTTGTGGCTGCTGCACCAATGATTTCCCTGGCCCCGTCTTCAGATTCCGTTTCATCTGCGCCGGCATCATCCTGTCCCTGCTCTACCCAAGGGTCATGGAATGTCTCGTCGTCACCATCGACAAACACGTGTTGTTCATCCTCCATATCCGGATTGGCGCTCAAGGTATCCGGTGCCGGGACGGAGTCGGTGCCGCTGCTTTCCAGGGTGGCCCGCAGCTGTTCCATCTCCAGGCATAACTCATCATACTGTTGGGTTTTTCTGGCGAGCGAGTTCTCAAGGCCGGGGATGATGGAGAGTTGTCCCTTCAGCTGTCGGATGGTGGATTCCAGTTCATTAATCCTGCGTTCCGGCTCTTCAATGAGGGGACGGAGGATACTGCTTTCCGGATCCTGAAGGCGGCGTTTCTGCCACCAGAAACAGTCGATGAGAAATTCAATCAACCAGCCAAGGCTGAAACCGATGAGTCCGAAAAGCCATGGATTCATTACAGGCCCTCCTGTACGGCCGGCATGTCGGCCTTCAGTGGATTGTCGATGTTCCCGGGAACCTCCGGGGGAGGGTATCCGGACCTGAGGGCCTCGAGTTCCGCGGCAAGCTTTTTGTTTTCCATCACCAGCATATCAATGGCGCTGCGTTCCTTCTGCAGCTGTTCATGGGTTCTGATGAGCTCGCTGCGGACCGGTTGCACCTCACTGTTGTCGGCAAAGAGTTCAAGCTCTGTCTGCAGGGCGAAAAGTCTTTTTTCCAGCTCTTCCTTGCGGCCGTCAAATTCCCTTAGGGCCTGTTCATATCGCTCACCGGCAATGGCCAGATCGGCCTGGAGATTGCGTATTTCAGCTTCCGATGACGATTTTGCCATGTCAAGTTCCCGCTGGAACTTTTCCATACCGCGTTCCTTTTCGCGCAACTCTTTTTCCAGCAGGACAATACGGCTGCGCAACCGTTCGTTTTCCCGCTGAATCAAGGAGGTCTCTCCGGTACCGTCCCCCTTGTCGACACCGGCTGCGCTCAACTTCTCATTGGCATTTTTTCCGGTAAAGTCCCTGTCTCCTGCGGGTTCGCCGTTGTCTGGGTACTCCTCTGCGGCTGTCTGATCACCCTGAAAGGCAGCGAGTTCAGATCGCAGCCGGCGGATTGTGTTTTCTGCTGCTATCATATCGGATTCATATTCTTTCCGTTGGGTCTCATATTTTTTTATCAGAGCATCGAAGCGACTCCGAAGATCCATGTGCCGTTCATCTCCGGCAAGCGGTTCACATGCACCTGTGGAGGGATTTTTTTTCGACTGAAGGGCGGCCCAAAAGAAATTCAGAGACAGGCCCGCGGCAACTCCGAAAAAAGCGGCAATCCATGGATTCATGAAAGCTCCTCCTTTGTGCGGTGAAATGAATGGTACCGGATAATGGACGGCCGGAACCGGCGACGAAATAAAGAATATAATAATAATCCGAATAGTTCCATGGGGTTGTGCTGGAACAACTGCAAGTGGTTGATGCCGAGGCTTGCAAAAACATGGGAGGGAAACATCAACATGTTGAAATTATATACAATATCAACATGTGAAGTCAAGCCGTCAATACCATTGCGGCCATAAATTTCCCCCTTTCCACCTCTGCTGACCGGAAGGAGAAGAAATATGTATAATTCCTTAGAATGAAAGGGTTACGAAAGATTCCGTCATGGTTTGACGGCTGCTGACATCCGGGATAGCGGCGGAAACGACAAGGAGGGTTTTGACAAGTGTTGCATTGTGGAATAGTATATTTTTCCGCAAAAATTCAGTAAATAGCAACATCGGCACAACGGCGGGATCCACCTTTTCCCGTTTGCCGGTGTTAGGGGAGGAAGGTATGGTTGATATCATTATCGGCGGTGCGCCGCCCGTGAATCCACCCTCCGGCCGGCCGAAGACAGCGGGAGGGGCGGTGGAGGCGATCATTCTCGATGTGCGGTCGGCGCGCCGCGGAGGGGCCGGACCCGCCGGTCGTGAACGCAGGAAGATTCAGCGCCGGGATCCGCCCGGCAGCAAGGTGTTGACGATCATGGTTCCCGACGGGATGCGCCTGCCCCGGAATCTCAGCGGTACCAGTCACACCGTGATGCTGAGATTCATCAAGAGACGCTAGGGGCAAGGTTTCCTCTTCCGCAGGGGGCCTGCCGCTTTGCCGCGGAAGAGGAGGGGATGAAAAAGGTTAAAACGGTTTCATTGTCCAGATACCGCAGGGGCAGGTATCGACGCAGAAGCCGCAGGCAATGCACTTTTCATCGTCGGATACATACTCATAGCCGACATTGTCCTTTTCCTTTACCAGGTCAACTCTGCTGATGGCACCGGTTGGGCAGATGGTCTCGCAGAAATGACAATCCCGGCAGGAACCGCAGGAGAGGCAGCGTTTGGCCTGATCCTCCTGGGTATCGCCCTTGACGGTAACCGGATCGTAATGGGCAAAGGTGAGGGCCTCGTAACTGATCATCTTTTTGGCAAAGGGCTGCCATTCCTCGCCCTTGAGGGCGGCGACAATATATTCGGCGCTTCTTTTGCCGGCCCCCAGAGCGTTGGTGGCCAGGCCCGGTTTTTCGACATCGCCCACGGCCAGGATCTTTTCATCGCTGGTACGGCCGGCCTCATCGGTCTTGATCCAGGCGGCACCGCCGACGGTGACGCATTCCACCGTATCCGGTAGAAAGTTGAGCGCCGGAACATCACCGATGGAGATGATCACGGTCTGGGCCGGAATCAGCTCACCCTTGTCGGTGACCAGGCCTTCTTCGGTCACCTCCCGTGTCATGACCGGCCACTTGAATACGGCCCCCAGGGCCTCGGCAGCGTCACGCTCCTTGCCGAAGGCCAGCGGTTTCTGAATATCAACCAGGGTCACCTGTTCGGCACCCAGCCGGTAGGCCTCGGCTGCCACGTCACAGCCCACATTGCCGGCGCCGATAATCACCACCTGCTTGCCGGTTTTCATGGGAGAACCGCTCTTGGCGGCCTTCAGATAGGTAAGGGCCGGAATCACCCGGTCCGAACCGGGGAAGGGGATGGTGCGCGGCTGGTGGGTGCCCACCGCGACTACCACATAATCATATTCCTCCCGGAGTTGGGCCAGTTTTTCCCGGGTCATGGCCACGCCCAGATGGACCTTGATATTTTCCATCTTGCAAAAGCGTTCGATCTCCTGTTCCCAGACCGCCCGTGCCAGCCGTTCCCAGGGAATGGTCTGCGAAAGCTTGCCCCCCAGCTGGTCGGCCTTATCGAAAATATGGGCCTCTACCCCGTTGAGGGCAAGGTGCCAGGCCGTGCTCATGCCGCCGGGGCCGCCGCCGATGATCGCCACCTTTTTTCCCATTGCCGGGGCTGGGCTGGGGGGTTCCGAAGTGCGCACCGCCTTGCCGAGTACCGAGACATCGATGGAGAAGTCCACCTTTTTGCGGGAGCAGTTCTGGATACAGAGATTGGGGCAGATGGTGCCGCAGACCGATGCCGGCAGCGGGGTATAGCGCAGCAGCATTTCATAGGCCTCTTCGGTCCTGCCCTCTCTGATCAGCCGCAGCCGGTCCACGGTGGGAATGTGGATGGGGCAGTAGAAGGTACAGGGCGCCGCCGAATCGCGGTTGAGCCAGAAAGGTTTGCGCCGGCGCATATCGCCTGGTTCGATCACGCCGATTACCGAGCGCTCCAGTCCGGGAGCCAGGTCGCGTAACGGGTCGCCGCCGCCGAAACCCGGATCCCAGATTCGTCGTTTGAATTCGGCCATGGGCATGGGACCGGTAAACATCAGTGCCCTTTCCTGGGGAGTGATGGCCATGAGCAGGTTCCATTCCTCCCTGACCGACAGTTGCTCCAGGAGTTCGGTCCGCCCGATGGCCTGCAGATATGCCGGCAGCCTGTCGAGCAGCCACTGCCACTGTTCGTCATCGGGTTTGATGAGTTTGGCGTTGGTTTCTGAGTAGCTGTCGTCGGTTTCACCGCGGTAGTAGATCCAGCCGCCGACCATGCCCACCGCCGGCCGATATCCCAGGACGTTCCTTGGATTTTTCGGCTGAATGCCGCAGATGACGGCGATGCCGCCGCAGTTGAATTCGGCAAAGGTGTCGCCCACCGAACCAAGCACCCAGAGCTCGGGACGGGGATGTTCCGGATTCCACTTGGTCATGGTCAGGCCGCGGGCGCCGATGGATCCGCCGATCATCACCCGGCCGCCGGCCATGGCGTTACAGGTGCCGTTGGTGGCGTCGCCCTTGATGATGATGTCTGCGCCGATATTGAGATAGCCGACGTCATCGGAGGCCGAGCCCTCGCAGATGATCGTTGTTCCCGGCTGTCCCATGCAGCCGAGTCGCTGACCGGCCGGGCCGGTGATCCTCAGGGTAAGGGGCGATTCCGGGCTGCCCAGCCGCATGCCGATATTGTGTTGGCCGTACGATTCGAGGATCAGCTCGTCGGCCGCCGCAGCCGCGCCGCGGACCTCTTCCTCAAATATTTTCGAGGTCAGCCGCAGTCCTGCCTCGTCCTTGCCGCGGATGGTGATGGTTTTCTTCGTCTCGCTCATTATTCGATTTCAGTTGGATGGCATGTTGTTCGCTGTGTGGCTAACCCTTTTCCGGGTTCTTGGGGGCGGTTTTCCGATCAGCAGATATATTTGATCTTCAACCGCTCCGCGGCTGCCGGATCATCAATGCCCAGGGCGTCGGACATGCCGATGGGCAGACTCTGGGAGCGGCCCAGGGGCGCCATGATCTTTTTGATTTCCGTCCTGATGGACATGAAGACATCGGCAACCCGTTGGGCAACGTCATCGGGATCAAGTCGCCGGAAGAGTTTTTCGTTCTGGCTGGTGATTCCCTTGGGACAGAGACCGACATTGCAGATATTGCAGCGACCCATTTCATTACCCAGACACCCGGCGGCAGCCTGCATGATATATTTGCCGATATGCACCCCGGAGGCCCCGAGCATGATCAGGGCCATACCGTTCTGGGTGACGTTGCCGTTTTTCCCCACCCCGCCGGCGGCAAAGAGGGGAATCTCGTTTTGTCTTCCCTGGGCGACAAGGTCAAGGTAGCACTCCCGCAGGTTGGAGGCAATGGGGTGGCCGGTGGCATCCATGCTGACGTTGTAGGCGGCGCCGGTGCCTCCGTCGATTCCGTCGATGAGCAGTCCCGCGGCATAGGGATTGCGCACCAGGTTGTTAAGCACTGATTTGGCCGAGGTGGAGCCGGAAATTTTCGGATAGACCGGCACCCGGAATCCGAAGGCCATGGACAGGGTCTGGATCATCTTCATGACGCTTTCCTCGATGGAGTAGAGCGTCTGGTGCACCGGCGGCGACGGCAGGTCCACCCCTTCGGGCACCCCGCGTAACCGGGCGATGAGCTTGCTGACCTTGAACCACATGAGCAGGCCGCCGTCGCCGGGTTTCGCCCCCTGGCCGTACTTGATCTCAATGGCCGCCGGATCGCATTGCATATCCGGGATGGCGCGGATGATTTCGTCCCAGCCGAAATAACCCGAGGCGATCTGTAAAATGATGTACTTGAGGAAGGGACTTTTCAACACCCAGGGCGGACAACCGCCTTCACCGGTGGCCATGACCACGGGAATGCCCAGTACCTCGTTGCAGTAGGCCACACCCTGCAGCAGGCCCAGCCACATGTTGGGAGAAAGCGCCCCGAACGACATGGAGCCGATGATGAAGGGAAAGATCTCCCGGGTGGGGGGAATCCACTCTCCGGCCGCCTGGCGACGCAGATATTCCTCCGGCGACAGTACCCTGCCGAGCAGGGTATTGACGTTGAACTCGTGCCGGCCGGCATCAAGCGCCGGGTCGGTGAGCATGGAGATACGGTCAAAGGCGATACGGTCCAGAATGGTCTTGCCCGGCTCGTTGCGGCGACCGCCCCGTTTCCAGGCATCACCCTTCTGGTTCATGTGGAAGCGGGATCGATCCTCGTTGGCATTGGGCACCGGCTTGATGGCCTCATTGGGACAGACCGAGGAACACATGCCGCAACCGACACATTTCTTCTCGATGGTCGTATGTTGACGAATGCCGACAAAGTGGCGGTATTCGGTGCTCCGTTTTTTCTTGAGAATGTCCAGCTTGGGCACCCGCTGCCGCTTATAGCTGAGATAAATGGCCTGTACCGGACAGACCGCCGTGCAGCGGCCGCAGAGAGTACAGCGATCCTCCCGGTGCTCGATGAGCCAGGGAAGATCAATGGGGGTCAGGCTGCTTGGGGAAGTGTAAATGGATCGAACTGAGACCATATCACCATCTCCTTACGGTGTGGAGGAATAATTACTGTATGTTCGCGCATGGGTTGAAAGTCCAGGGAGGTGTCCCGATCCGGCACCATGGCGTCGACGCCGCACATCTCGGAGGCCATGGCCCAGACCCCGGGTCGTCCGCCCACCGTTGCCGGGCGCAGCTTCTTGTGGTCCATGACCAGCATGCAGGTCTCGTCCGGCAGGGTGGCGATGACGGCATTGGGACCGTCGATGATCAACCGCCGGCAGGCGGTGCGCAGCCCTTTGAGAAAATCACCCTGGGGGTGGCTGTCAAGCTCTTCGGTTTTCAGCGGAGTGATGACATGCTTGTAGGCCTCAAGCGGCAGGCCGAGACGTTTGGTAACGTAATGGAGAATATGGGTAAACACCTCTGAATCGCTGTGATAGCCGATGTAGCCGGGAATGTTTTTGCCGGTGAGCCACTCCTTGATGGGAACAAAGGCGGTGTTTTCGCCGTTGGTCATGCTGCCGATGCCCTGGATGAAAAAGGGGTGGCAGGCGTAGAGGTTGATACCGTAATTGGTATTCTGGCGGCCCTGGGCCATAACCACCCGGGCCCTGATGCTGTTGTCGTTAAGCGACAGGGCGTTGCCCACATCCAGCGGCCAGCCCACCTCCTTGATCATCACCACGTCGGGCCAGAAGGAGAAGATCGTCAGGTCGCCGCCGTGGCGGTCTCCGTCTGCGCGCAGTTCCAGCCGGGTCTGCATGAAACGGGTCTCGCGCTCCTTTTCGGTTTCGTTTTCACCATGGCCGGAGCCGTACACACGGACAATGTAGCGGAAACGATCCCTGGCCTCGATCAGCTCCGGTTTGCGGTTAAAGTCATGGTCATAGAGGAGTTCGTATCCCATGGCCTCCATGCGGGCATCAAGCCTTGCCAGCGCTTCCTCGCTGTGGGCGATGCCGGAAAGAATGGGAAATTCCGCCCGGTAATCGAAATCCGAGAAGGTCACTCCCCTGAGCAGCAGGCCGAGACCGCTACCGTCATATCCTTCCTGCATGGCCTCCATGGCGGTGAGCACCTCATAAGGCGAGAAGGGATCATCGGCACATTTCAGAGCTAATCGGCACATAGAGCACTCCTGTAATGCAAAAGCGTTATCAGTAATCCGTCCGGAACAGGTCGGGAAGGATCGTGTTGCGGGACGTCCGGCATGATACGGCCGCCAACCGCCGCCGCAGGCGAAGAGAGCAGGTTCGGTCGCACCACTTGCCGCAAAGAATGGACACACTCCCGAAGAAATTATCCGGTAAGCGGGGAGATCGGTAACTTATTCTCTCTGTTAGAAAAACCGGAAAAGACACATGAAGCTGAAAACGATTACATAAAAAGAGGCACCATGTCAAGAAGAAAGCGGGATGAGGCCGAAAATTCGGCTCCTGGCCACCGGGTGAAGCAGGGCCTGAAAGGGGCGCCGGGGATGAGGACGGATCAGGGGGCATCCAGGGCGCGGCAACTGCCGGTACGCCAGCCGACCCGGATCGTCTCTCCCACCCGCAGTGCCTTTTCGTCCGAGGCATTGGGGATCTTGACGACAAACTCGTCGTTGCCCCCCACGGTCATGCGGCAGCGGATATGGTCGCCCAGATAGATCAGCTCCCGCACATGGGCACCGACAACATTGGCAACCTCCGATTCACCGGGGTTGATGACCACCCGTTCCGGGCGAATGGAGAGCAGGGTGGAATCACCGGCGCGGTGGACATTGACGGCTACGGCCCGAACCTTCTCCCCGGTCTCCAGGGATACCAGGGCGATATCCCCCTCCAGCTCCTCCACCTTGCCGGCGAGGCTGTTGTTTTCGCCGATGAACTGCGCCACGAAGCTGTTTTCCGGTCGCTCGTAAAGGTCGTCCGGCGGGGCGATCTGCTGGATGATACCATCCTCGAATACGGCGATGCGGTCCGACATTGTCAAAGCCTCGGACTGGTCATGGGTGACATAGACCACGGTCACCCCAAGCTGGTTGTGGATATGCTTGATCTCGTACTGCATCTGTTCCCGCAGCTGTTTGTCCAGAGCGCCCAGGGGTTCATCCATGAGCACCAGCTCCGGCTCAAAGACCAGGGCCCGGGCCAGGGCGGCGCGTTGTTTCTGGCCGCCGGAGAGTTGCACCGGATAGCGCTCGCCGAATTTTTCCATCTGCACCATGGCCAGCGCATGGCGTACATCCCGGACGATCTCGCTCTTTGATCTGCCGCGGACCTTGAGGGGAAATGCCAGGTTTTCGGCAATGGTCATGTGGGGAAACAGTGCGTAGTTCTGGAAAACCATGCCGATACCCCGTTTGTGGGGCGGAGTGCGGTTGATTGGTTTGCCCCCCACCATAATCTCCCCTTCGGTGGCCGGTTCAAAGCCGGCCAGCATCATCAGGCAGGTGGTCTTGCCGGAACCGGACGGGCCGAGCATGGTGACGAATTCGCCCTTGGCGATGTTGAGATTGAGATCCTTGACCACAAGGGTAACTCCGTCATAGCTCTTCTGCACGCCGTCGAAAACTACGTGATAATCACTGTTCGTCATAAGCCGTCAACCTCTGCTCGTTGTGTGGTGTTTTTTTCCCCGGGTCGCGGTTCCTCAAAGGGATAGGGACCGTTCATGGAGTGGACGAAGATGGTGTGGGAGACCAGATGTTTTTCCGGATGATAGTAGTGGAGTTGGTAACCGGGCGCACCCAGGTAAAATTCCGAGGGCCTTGTCAGGGTAAGATCCAGGCCCAGTTGCAGGCCCATGGACGGAGCGGTGCTCACCAGGATATGTCGCCAGGCGGCGTGGGCCTCGAGATGGATATGGCCGCAGAGAACCCGGAGGATGTTGTCATATTCGGCCACCACCCGTGCCAGCCTGTCGATTCCGGCAAAGCCGTCCTCGTCGGTTTCCAGCACTCCGCATTTCACCGGTGGATGGTGCATGAAGAGGATGGTAGGTTGCTCCGGTTTTTCGGCAAGACGCGCCGCCAGCCAGTCGCAGCGACACGCATCCATGGCACCGCCGGGTTTGCCGGGATCCGTACTGTCCATGCCGATGAGGCGGATTGCATGGCCCTCGATGGTGTAATTCATGAAATCGGCCGCTGCCGGAATGGCGCTGCCGCCGAATCCTTCCCACAGGGACGGGAGATGATCATGATTGCCCGGCACCAGAAAGCAGGGGCGCCGGAGTTGCGCAAGCAGGGATGCCGCCAGTTCCACCTCCTGTTGTCCGCCGCCATAGGTAATGTCGCCGGTGACCAGTACCAGGTCCGGGGCCGGGACGAGCCCGTTGATATGTTGAACCACCAGGGCCAGGTTTTCGGCGGTGGGTGCGATGCCGTAGGCCTTTTTGCCCGGCCCCGCTATGTGGAGGTCGCTGAGATGGGCGATGAGCATATCCGTCTTGCCGGCTCCTAAGTGATTTCCGCCTTGCCCGCGGGTTTGTTGAACTTTTCATTTCGTTTTCTGATGACTTCCAGACTCAGCATCAACAGAGCCGCCACCATAATGAGGATGGTGGCTGCGGCCAGGAAGGTGGGGCTGAGGTGCTCGCGTATGCCGGAAAACATCTGGCGCGGCAAGGTACGGTGCGCAGGACCGGCAATGAAGAGTACCACCACGACCTCGTCCAGGGAAATGGAAAAGGCGAACAGGGCGCCGGAAACGATCCCCGGCAGGATATTTGGCATGGTGATATCGAAAAAGACCCGCAGGGGCGAGGCCCCCAGGCTGGCGCCGGCCCGCATGAGATCGTAGTCGAAACCCTGGAGCGTGGCGCTCACCGTGATCACCACAAAGGGAATACCGAGAATGGTGTGGGCGAGGATGATACCCGGATAGGAGTCGTTGAGGCCGATTCTGGCATAGAAGAGATAAAGGGCCAGAGCGGTGATGATCAGGGGGATGACCATGGGGGAGATCAGCAGGGCCACCAGCAGCTGCTTGCCGGGAAAATCGGCCCGATTGATGCCCACTGCCGCAACGGTGCCCAGGACCGTGGCCAGGATCATGGCGGCGATGCCGATGATGAAGCTGTTTTTGATGGCCACGCCCCAGCGCCCCGATGCGAGGAAATCCTCATACCAGCGAAGGCTGATACCGTGCAGCGGGTAATGGAGAAACTCGCCGCCGTTAAAGGAGAGCGGAATGATCGTGATCAGGGGAAAGATGAGATAGCAAAAGACGATTCCCACCAGCACCCTGAATGTGTAGTGCCAGATCCGTTCTCCTCTTGTTGCGTTGATTGCCAGTGCCATAATCGATCACCCCAGTTTCATATTGGCGATATTGACCCGTCTGCCGAAGATGAGGAAGAGGGAGCCGGTGAGGACCAAAAGGGCGACACCCAGAGCCGAGGCCATGCTCCAGTTGACCCGTTCGTTGACGAAAAAGGCGACAAAGTAACTGAGCATCTGATCTTTGGGGCCTCCCACCAGCGCCGGAGTGATATAGTAACCCAGGGCCTGGATAAAAACCATGAGGCAGCCGGCGCCGATACCGGGCCTGGTCATGGGGGTGTAGACCTTGAAAAAGGCGGTGATCGGCGTGGCGCCCAGGGAGCGTGCCGCCCGGACGTAATAGGAGGGAATGCCGGCCATGACGCTGTAAAGGGGCAGAACCATGAAGGGCAGCAGCACGTGGGTCATGGCGATATAGAGGCCGATACGGTTGAAGACCAGCTCCAGGGGCTCGGAGATGAGACCGATGGACATGAGAAAGGAGTTGACCACACCCTTGTTCTGCAGCACCAGGATCCAGGAAAGGGTTCTTACCAGCAACGAGGTCCAGAAGACCAGCAGCAGGCCGATCATCAGCAGGTTGCGGATGCGGGCGTTACTGGTGGCCATGAAGTAGGCCAGGGGATAGCCGATGAGCAGGCAGAGCAGGGTCACCGAAACCGAGATATAGACGGTGCGGATGATGATGGGCACGTAAATGGCCTGTTCCTCGGGCACGCCGACGATCCTGTTGTTGTCGTCATAGCGCAGATCAAGGGCCGCCAGCAGGTAGATGTAGGTGGTGTTTTCCAGGCCCCGCCGCAGGACGGTCCAGTAGGAGGGATCACCCCATTTGGGATCGAGATCGAGGAAAACCTCTTTATAGGGCGGAGCTTTGATTTTTTTTAGCTTGCGGCCGGTTTTCAGCATGAGACTGTAAAAACCGACCTTGTCGAAGTTGAGGCGCCTGCCCACCGTGGCCAGGGTGCGTTTTTTGTAGGCAACGCCGATATCCGCAGCCAGCGCCGAAAACACCTCCTCGGGAGGGAGGCCGTCCTTGGTCACCGTCGTCTTTTCCAGAGCCACGGCCGTCTGCGGCAGAATTTCGCGGTTGCGGGAGTTGTCGATGCTGCGGTAGAGCATCATGCCGATGGGGATGAAGTAGAAGATGAGCATGATCAGCAAAAGGGGGCTGATCAGCGCTCCCGCCTCTATTTTCTTCCGGCGTTCGGCGCGTCGCAGTTTCCGACGCAGATTCCCGTCTGCAACCCGGTTGGCCATGGCGTTTCTCCTCGCGTCATGAAGCAGGGTCAGCGGGAGATGATAAACCATCCGCAGGGAAGGAGGGCGGACGGCTTACCATCTCCCCTCTGATGAGCCGTTGATTCGGCCGGGCGCTTACTTGGCCACCCAGGCCTGGAACCGTTTTTCCAGACTCTCGCCGTTCTCCAGCCAGAAGTCGACGTTGGTCATGAGGGCGTTGTCCAGGTGACCTTCAGCCGTGGGCAGCAGCGGCAGCATCTCCGCAGCGATGCTCTTCCCGGTACCCTTGGCAGTCCAGCCGTAGGCGATCTTGTTGAAAAAGACGGCCTGGCGGTCGGGACGCATGGAAAGGGCGATGAACTTGTGGGCATTGTCCACGTTTTTGGAACCCTTGACAATGGTCCAGTAATCCATGGAGTAGTTGTTGCCGTCCCAGACGATTTTGAAGTTACGTTTCTCTTCCTTGTTGATGCGGGTGACCCAGGCATTGTAGGCCATGCTCATGACCACGTCGCCGGCGGCCAGCCGCTGCTGGGGTTCGGCACCGGCCTTCCACCAGACGATATGGGGTTTGAGTTCGTCGAGCTTGGCAAAGGCGCGATCCACCCCCTCTTTGGTGGCCAGCAGCTTGTAAACGTCGCTGCGGGCGACACCGTCGGCAAGCAGGGCCACTTCAAGGGTCATCTTGGAGCCGCGGCGCATACCGCGCTTTCCCGGCCATTTTTTGACATCCCAGAACTCGGCCCAGGTTTTGGGCCCATCCTTGAGGACATCGGCATCATAGGCGAACACCGTGGACCAGATGAGGATACCGGCGCCGCAGTCGGAAACCGCGCCTTCCACCATGTTTTTCTTGTCGGTGATCTTCGACCAGTCAAGGGTTTCGAATAATCCCTCCTCGCAGCCCTGGAAGGCCTCGGGCGCTTCGACCTGGACCACATCCCAGGTGACGTTGCCGGTTTCCACCATGGCGCGGATCTTGGCCATCTCGCCGTTCCACTCATCTTCAACGATCTTGATGCCGGTTTCCTTCATAAAGGGTTCGAAATAGGCGATTTTATGCGCCGCCTGGGTGGTTCCTCCCCAGCCGACGATGGTGAGGGAATCCCCGGCCGCAGCCGGAGTGCCCGTGCCGATGGCCGCCGTCACGGCACATGCAGCGATAAAGCTTGAGAGTATAGGCAGATTCGGTTTCATCGGTCTCCTCCTTTTGTGATTTGTTTCACCGAACAACGATTCAGCCATTGCACCGGCATCCCGGGTGAATGCCTGAACCCCTCCCCGGGGAAGCCTGTCCATGCCAGACATTCCCGACTATATATGACTATTAACACATTCATTTTGACCGAACAACCATTATTGAGCGCTCCGCCCTTTTCTTTCCGGCGGCTGTCAAGCGCGCATTATCCAGGCTTGACAAGGGATCGGCCTGGGGCTACATTACAAAGGTTTGCTGATCTTTTCCGTGGCTCCGCCATGCTTTGACAGCGGTGATGAATTTCCGGAAAACGCCATGCCCACGGAAGGTGGAAGAGGAGGAATTCCGTTCATGAATCCAGCTGCCCGACGAGTCGAAATCGTCAACATCATCAGAGAGCGTGACCGGGTCGCGGTGGATGAGCTGGCCGAGTCCCTGCACATTTCCCGGGAAACCGTCCGGCGCGACCTCACCGTTTTGGCACGTGCCGGAAAAATCCAGAAATTCCACGGTGGTGCCGCGCTTCCCACTGTTGTCGGTGAGGGTTCGTTCCAGGAGCGGATGCGGGAAAACGTCAAGGCCAAGGTGGGCATCGCCACCCGGGCGCTGGAGCTCATCTCTCCGGGCGAAACCCTGTTTATCGATACCGGCTCGACCACCCTCTACTTTGCCGAACAGCTCACCTCCATCGCCAACCTCACCGTGGTGACCAACTCCGCCGAGATCGCCAGGATTCTGAGCTCGGAAGGCTCCCGGTCGCGCACCTTTCTGCTGGGTGGCGAGTTCAGCAGCGACAATCAGCAGACCGTGGGCAGCCTGGCCATTTCCCAGATCCGTTCATTCCGGGCCCATCACGCTGTCTTGACCATCGGGGCGCTCGATGAGCGCACCGGCGCCATGGATTTCAATATCGAGGAGGCGCAGATCGCCAGGGCCATGATCAACCAGGCGCAAACCCTCACCCTGCTGGTGGACAGTTCCAAGTTCAATCGCATTGCCTCCTTCAAGGTCTGCGGCCTGGAGCAGATCAACAACCTCGTCTGCGATACCCCGCCCTCCGGCAACCTCGGCAAGGCTCTGGCCAAGGTCGGCGTCGCCGTGTTCTCCTCGACCCGCACGAAATCATAGGTTGCCGCCCGCAGGGAAGATAACCGGGCAGCATCGGTTACGTCTCTTTCGGCGGTAAGCCTGCACCCTGCCGCGGAAACGATTGCACGCTTGGTCATGTTCTGTTAACATTCGGTCATGAGTGCTCCCGGGTCCGAAAAAAAATGCGATACCGCCGCCCCATCGGGCGGCAACAGTTGCCTGCTTGCTGATGTCGAAGTGGCGGTTGTCGGCGGCGGGGTCGTCGGCTGCGCTGTGGCCCGACGTCTCGCCCTGGAGGGGATCGGAGCGGTGCTGGTGGAAAAGGCTCCGGATATTCTCGATGGTGCCAGCAAGGGCAACAGCGCCATTTTGCATACCGGTTTCGACGCGCCGGTGGGGTCGCTGGAATGGCGGTGCGTTCAGGAGGGTTACGGGGAATATCTGGAGATCCACCGGGAACTTGGTCTGCCGTTGTTGAAAACCGGTGCTCTGGTTGCCGCCTGGAGCGCGGATGAAGAGGCCCGTTTCCAGGCGATCATCGCCAAGGGGCATGAGAACGGCGTCATGGATCTGCGCCTGTTGACCAGGGATGAAATATTCGCCCGGGAGCCGAACCTGGCCCCCCGTATCCGCGCCGCCATCCATGTACCCCGCGAATATGTCATTGACCCCTGGTCCGCCCCCCTGGCCTATCTGACCCAGGCGCTGGAAAACGGCGGCAAGGCTGTTTTCAACGCAGCGGTAACAGGAGGAGCTTTCGACGGTGAAAGCTGGCTGCTTGAAACCGGCCGCGGCAGGATCCGAGCCCGCCATGTGATCAACTGTGCCGGTTTGTACGGTGATCTCCTCGACCGTGATCTGCTGGGAGACAGCGAATTCACCATCCGCCCCCGCAAGGGCCAGTTCGTTGTCTTTGACAAGGCCGCCCACGGCCTCATCAACTCGATTATTCTGCCGGTTCCCACCCAGCGCACCAAGGGCATTGTCCTCTTTCCAACGATTTTCGGAAACCTGGCGGTGGGCCCCACCGCCGAGGAGCAGGAGGAAAGGGACGAGGCCCACGTTGACGAGGATATTCTCAAGGATCTCCATGCCCGCGCCCTTGCCTGCATCCCCGCTCTCAAAACCATCCCGGTCACCGCAACCTATGCCGGTATCCGGCCGGCCACCGAAAGGCCCGAATACCGGATTCGGGAGGATGGGCAGCGCCATTGGATCACCCTGGGGGGCATCCGTTCCACCGGGTTGACCGCCGCCCTGGGTATCGCCCGACATCTGGTGACCCTACTGCGGAAACAGGGCGTTCGGAGTCGCCCCCTGGATAAGCCGAATATTCCCCGGGTTCCCAACCTGGCCGAGCATCTGCCCCGGGATTATCAGAGGCCGGGTTTTGGCGAGATCGTCTGTCACTGTGAAATGGTCACCGATCGCGAGATCAGGGCCGCTCTGACCGCCCGGCCGCCGGCCCGCAGCCTTGCCGGCCTGAAGCGGCGTACCCGGGTGACCATGGGACGTTGCCAGGGATTCTACTGCTCCGCCCGGCTGGCCGAACTGACCCGGGGCAGGTTCGATGAACCGTTGGGTTTAGAGGACGAAGATGGCTGAAATCTTCTGTAAGGATTATTACCGGGAATATGACGTGGTGATCATCGGTGCAGGCCCCTCCGGCCTGGCCGCGGCCATGGAGTTGAAAAAGGCCGGTATCCGGAATCTGACCGTTCTGGAGCGTGAGCAGCAGGCCGGCGGTATTCCACGTCACTGCGGGCATCCACCTTTCGGTATCATCGAGTGCCGCCGCATCCTCAGGGGACCTGCCTATGCCCGCCGGCTGGCGCAAAGCGCTGCCGCCGCCGGAGTGGAGATTCAGCTGGGAGTTTCGGTGACCGGCCTGCATCCCGGCGGCATGCTCTCGGTGATCTCCGCCTCCGGTCCCCTGGCGATCAAGGCCCGTCGCGTGCTGCTGGCAACCGGAACCCGTGAGACTCCCCGTTCCGCGCGGCTGGTGTCCGGCGGTCGCCCCCTGGGAATCTGCACAACCGGTGTTTTGCAGTCCATGTTCCATCTCAAGCAGCTGGTTCCCTTCAGGCAGCCTGTGGTGGTGGGGACGGAAATCGTCGCCTTCTCCGCCCTGCTCACCTGCAAAAAGGCGGGGATCAGGCCGGTGGCCATGCTGGAATCTTCCCCGCATCCTTCAACACCCTGGCCGTTGTCCCGTGCCGGCAGGATTTTCGGGGTGCCGTTGCGCCTTTCAACACGTATTGTCGGCATCCGCGGCAAGGAGCGGGTAAGGGCGGTGAGGATCGTGGAGGGACAGGGAGAGCAAGAGGAGATTTCCTGCGACGGCGTTCTCTTCACCGGGCTTTTTATCCCCGAGTCAAGTCTTGCCCGGCAGGCCGGTCTGCGGCTTGACGACACCCGGGGAACACCCCTGACCGATCGTTTCGGCCGCTGCTCCGATCCCGTCTACTATGCAACGGGCAATCTCGTCCACCACCCGGTCAAGATGGCCGGAGGCTGCTGGCTTGCGGGTCGGCGGACAGGGCGGAATATCGCCCGGGATCTGGCCGGCGGCCTGCCGGTATAACCGCGGCCGGAGCGCTTCGCCGGACTAGTCGTCGTCTCCGGTTTCGCTGCCGACCTTTTTCCGCCTGCCCAGCAGATAGCCCCGGACAATATGGGCCTGGTCATAGCCGGCCTTGCCGTCAAGGGCCTCGATCACCGGTTTCAGAAATTCCGTTCCCAGGCGGTGGAATTCCTCCTCCAGCAGGCGTCTGGTCCGGGAATCCACGAACAGGTCGATATCCAGCTCGTTGCCTTGGGCGAGATAGTTGTCCAGGTGGGTGGCGACGGTCGATTCCCTGAGATTGCGCTGCCGGGCGATTTCGGCAAGGCTGACTCCGCGGGCTGCCAGCAGTCCGCTTTTCAGAACGGTCTCGCCGAGGCCCGCGCGCGGTTTTCCGGGCTGTGGAGTCGGGGTCTGGACGGCGCAGGGTTTTGCGTCCGGATGGGTTTCGACAAAGGCTGAAACGGCGTCGAGGAAACGGTTGCCGTATCTCTCCATCTTGGCCCTGCCCACGCCGTGCACGGCCAGAAGTCCCTCTTCGTTTTCCGGTAACAGGCAGCACATCTCGCGCAGACTCCTGTCTGAAAAGACGACAAAGGGCGGCACGTTCTCCTCCCGGGCGATCCGGCGCCGGAGATCGCTGAGGATGGTGAAGAGCTCCGGGTTGTTCTCCACGGTTTTTGTCGCTGCAGCGGCTTTTTTTTGTACCGCTCTGATTCGCTGCATGGTGAAATCGGTCCGGCCGAAAAGCACCTCTTCGCCTTTGGCGGTGATTTTCAAAACGGGGAAGCGTTCCCCGGTGGTGGTGAGCAACCCCTGATGGAGCATGGCGTTGAGCAGTTGCTGCCAGAATCTCCTGGGTTTGTCGCGGCCCACTCCATGGGTCTTGATGCGGTCGTGACCCAGGCGCAGGAGTTTTTTTGACCTGGAGCCGGTAACGATGTCGATGATATGGCCGGCACCAAAGGACTGGCCGGTACGGTAGGCCGCCGACATCAGCATTTGGGCCTCCACCGTGGCCTCGATTTCTTCCACTCCCTGTTTGCAGATATCGCAGCCGCCGCAGTTGTCACCTGGAAGCTTCTCGTCGAAATATCCCAGCAGCTGTTTGCGGCGACAGAGCGTCTCTTCCGCGAAGTCGGCCATCTGGCGCAGCTTCTGGCGGGCGACTTCCCGTTCCCGCTCATCATCCATGCGTTCGATGAAGTAGCCGAGCCGGGCCAGGTCTCCCCGGTGGTAAAAGAGGCGGCAAAGGGCCGGTTCACCGTCGCGGCCGGCCCGGCCTGTTTCCTGGTAGTAGCTCTCCATGTTTTTGGGCAGGTCGCCATGGAGCACGAAACGGACATTGGATTTGTCGATGCCCATGCCGAAGGCCACGGTGGCAACGATCACCCGGACCTCGTCGCGGTTGAAGGCCTCCTGGTTTTCCATGCGTTGCCGGGAATCGAGACCGGCATGGTAGGCAAGAGCGGAAATGCTGTTTTGGCGAAGATGGTGGGCGGTGCGTTCCACGTCCTTGCGGCTCAGCCGATAGACGATCCCGGCTTCCCCCGGCCGTGAGCGAATGGTTTCCGTGATCTGTTCCAGGATATTGTGGCGCGGCAGCACCTCGTAAAAGAGGTTGGGGCGGTTGAAGGAGGCGCGTATCTTCAGGGGGTCATCCAGGTGAAGGCGCTCGATGATATCCGCCTGCACCCGCCGGGTGGCCGTGGCAGTAAAGGCCCCCATGGGCACCCCGGGAACGAGGCTGCGCAGGGAGGAAAGCTGCAGGTAATCGGGCCGGAAGTCGTGGCCCCATTCCGAAATGCAGTGGGCCTCGTCAACGGCCATCATGGTGACGGGAGCGTCCTTGAGCCGGGAGCTGAACTCGGCAAGCGCCAGTCGTTCGGGGGCAAGGTAGAGCAGGTCCAGATCGCCCCGGGTCAGAGAGGCGAGAATGCGGCGACGATCCTCATCCATCAGGGTCGAGTTGATGAACGCCGCCCTGATACCCAGGCTGCGGGCACTGTCGACCTGATCCTTCATCAATGAAATCAGGGGAGAAATAACGATCGCGGTGCCCGACATGAGCGTTGCGGGCAGTTGATAGCAGAGGGATTTGCCGCCGCCGGTGGGCATGACCGCAAAGACGTCCCGGCCCGCCAGGAGGGCCCGGACAATGGTCTCCTGGTTTTCCCTGAAGCCGGAAAAGCCGAAGGTCTCCGACAGGCAGGCGAGGATTTTTTGTGTTGATATGGTAGTCATGGGAACAAGGTCCAGGGGATAGAGGATTATTGTAGCCGCCATAGCCTAATATTGCAATGCAACGGCCAATCTGCTTGTTTTTCGGTCGGCATTCGGGTAAAGTCTGCCGTTTTTCGATACCGGCCCGGCCGGAACGGGGAATTCACACTCAAGACATCTTTATCATGTGACGGGGAAAGAACAGTGCAGGCAACACAGCAGAAGATCAGAAATGTGGCCATCATCGCCCATGTCGATCATGGCAAGACCACGCTGGTGGATCAGCTCTTCCGCCAGAGCGGCATGTTTCGGGACAACCAGGAAGTGGCCGAACGGCTCATGGATTCCATGGACCTGGAGAAGGAACGCGGCATCACCATTGCCTCAAAAAACGGTTCCTACACCTACGGCGACTATCGCATCAATATCATCGACACCCCCGGGCATGCCGATTTTGGCGGTCAGGTGGAACGGGTCCTGCGCATGGCCGACGGCGCCGTTCTCCTGGTAGATGCCCAGGAAGGCCCCATGCCCCAGACCTTTTTTGTGGTGAAAAAGGCCCTGGCGGCCGGTCTTCCCATTCTGCTGGTGGTCAACAAGATCGACAAGCCGGCAGCCCGTTGCGACTGGACCGTGGATCAGGTCTTCGATCTGCTGGCCCGGCTCGATGCCCCGGATGAGGTGCTCGACTTTCCCGTGGTCTACGGTTCGTCCAAGGAGGGCTACATGATCGCCGAACCCGAGGACACGCCGGTGCCGGGGAGGGGAATGGAGCTCATCTCCGAGATGATCGTCAACCACGTGCCTCCGCCGGCCGGCGATCCCGAAGCACCGCTCCAGCTGCAGATCAACACCATTGACTACTCTCCCTACCTGGGGCGGCTGGGGATCGGCAAGGTGGTCAACGGACGCCTCAATCTCAACGACAACGTGGTGGTGGCCCGGCGCGACGGTTCCATCAAACCGGTGCGCATCACCAAGATCTTTTCCTTTTCCGGTGATCGGCAGGAACCGGTGGAAACCGCTTCCACCGGAGATATTGTCGCTGTAGCCGGCATGGACGACGTGACGGTGGGGGTGACCTTCACCGACCCCGACGACCCCCGCCCCCTGCCCCTGATCGAGATCGATCCCCCCACCATTTCCATGAACTTCATCCCCAATGACTCTCCCTTTGCCGGGATCGACGGCAAATTCGTCACCTCGCGGCATATCGAGGAACGGCTCTCCCGGGAGACCCTGGCCGACGTCGCCCTGCGGGTGGAACAGCTTGCCGATGCGGTGGGATTCCGGGTATCGGGGCGCGGTGAACTGCATCTTTCCATCCTCATCGAAAAGATGCGGCGCGAGGGGTATGAGTTCCAGGTGACCCGTCCCCATGTCATCATGCGAGAGGAAAACGGCGAGACCGTGGAGCCCTATGAGGAGCTCACCGTGGATGTGGATGAGCAGTTTCAGGGTGTGGTCATCGAAAAGCTCGGCAAACTCAAGGGAGTGCTCCTGGACATGCAGGTTGAAAAGGAGATGTCACGCATGGTGTTCCGGGTTCCCACCCGGGGCCTGCTGGGCTACCGCTCCGAATTCATGACCGATACCCGCGGTACCGGGGTGATGAACTATGTCTTTGCCGAGTGGGGACCCCATGCCGGGGAGATCATCAATCGCAGCAACGGTGTCTTGGTGGTCAAGGAGACCTGCACCACCGTGGCCTACGCCCTTTTCAATCTCCAGGACCGCGGCAGGCTGTTCGTGGGTCCGGGGGTGGAGGTCTATGGTGGCCAGATCATCGGCGAGCATTGCCGGCCCGCCGATCTCATCGTCAACCCGGCAAAGGGGAAAAAACTGACCAATATGCGGGCCTCGGGATCGGATGAGGCGGTTATTCTCACCCCACCGGTTGACATGAGCCTCGAGGACTGCATATCATATATCAATGACGACGAATTGGTGGAAATCACCCCCAAGGCGGTTCGACTGCGTAAGATCAAGGCAAAATCAAAGCCATGAAAGACACACTCATTCTCATCGTCGCCTTTCTGGCCGGCGGCGCGACCTTCGGCCTTCTCCTGAGGAAATTCGGCGGCGACTGTATCCCCTGACTGATGATCTACGGCTCCATGGGCATGGGGCTGATCACCTACACGCTGCTGAAATTCTTTTTCTGATCAATTACAGCCAGGAAGGATGATATACTGCGTGGATACATCCCCTGTGATCGGTTACGATCAGTCAGCGGATTTTTTCCGCCGCCATACCACCTCCTCCAGATGGCGGATGGTGAAGGAGCCGCCGCGGTCCGGCCGATAAAGCAGCATGAGCTGCAGGGGCAGCCGCCGGACATTACGGTAGCGGATATGGTACCGTGTTCCTTCCCGGCCTTCCCTGGCCCGCACCTCTTCAATAAAGTTGAGCTCGATACTCTCGGCCCCGGTGCCGATGGTGAGCCGCTCTTTTTCAAATTCCATGTATCGGTCCCCGTAGCCCGGGGCATCGCTGACCCAGACGCCGATGAGCTCCGGGGGAATCGTTTTCACCCTGGTAAGGGTAGCGTAAAGACCGTATCCCCCAAAAAGCAGGGCGAGGAGCAGGCAGCCGATGGCGATTTTTTTCATCTGTCCGTACCGTGTTCTTGATGTGAAGAAAGCGAGAGAAAGACGCGGACCACCTCGGGATCAAACTGTTTTCCCGCCTCTTTGCGCAGAATTTCCAATGCCGTTTGCGGCTTCATTCCCCGTCGGTAGGGACGATCCGAGACGCAGGCGTCATAGGTGTCGGCCACCGCAAGGATGCGCCCCCCTAAGCTGATCTCCTCTCCCCTGAGTCCTTCGGGATAGCCCTTGCCGTCCCAGCGTTCATGGTGCTGCCGGACAAGCGGAATGATATCCCGGTATGCCTTGATCGGTTCCAGGATGCGGGCGCCGATGGCCGGATGATCCCTGATGGTACGGATTTCTTCCGGGCTAAGTTTTCCCGGTTTGTCCAGCAGTTTCAACGGAATGCCGATTTTCCCGATGTCGTGGAGGAGGCTGCCGCGGTGCAGGTTGTCCCGCTGCTGTTCGCTGAATCCCATGGCACCGGCAATGTCCAGGGCTATTTTCGTCACCCGGGCCGAATGACCCGCGGTCCAGGGTGACTTGGCATCCACGGTGCGGGAAAAGGCAATGAGCGATCCCCAGTTGAGTTCCCTGAGTTCCCGCAACAGCTTCGCGTTGGCGGCAAACTGCCTGTCGATTTCTCCGGACATGACGTTGAAGGCGGCGGCCAGCTCACCGAACTCGTCTCTGGTTGTCACCTCTACCCTCCGGCTGAAGTCGCGGGCCGCGATGCGCCCTGTGGCCTCTTTCAATTTTTCCAGCGGATTGATGACACGCTGGATGGCGTTGAGGCTGAGCAGGAGAATGAGCATGATGGTGGTGCCGACCACCAGCAGAAAGGTGGTCTGAAAGCTCCTGACCGGTTGCAGGATATCCCGGGCTGACTTGAAGAGAACCACCTGCCAGGAGGGAGCATTAAAGTCGGATTTGAGAAAGAGATTCCAGTGGGTGGCCAGATATTTTTCACCATGGAGGACGGTGGTGAAGGAGCCGCTGTGGCTGTTGCCCATGCGGGAGTGTATCTCTCCCTGCAGATGGAGAAAGGCCGGATTGCTGGCGTAGAGTATGGTGTTGTTGTAGAGGATGCAGCTGCTGGTGGAAAAGGGCAGCGACCTGTTTGCCTCCCGGTCCCAGAGGAAATCGTCGTCCACCAGAGCGATGAGGGTGGAGCCAGGAGGATGCGCCTGATCGGTTTTTCGCAGAAGATAGACCTTGGATCGGCCCTTTTCACCGGGCAGGACCCGAATCCTGGTTTTGGATTCATCGCTACTGGTGTGCCGGAGATCCGCCGGAAGATGAAAGGGAATGTCCCGGTTGAGCAGTGGCGTGGTCGTGTCGCTGTTGTCTGCGAGAATGATGGAACGGAAGTGGAGACGCAGACGTTTTTTCAGGGAGCCGGGCAGGGTTGTAGCCGTCGGTTTTCCGCCTGTTTCCAGCAGTGATGCCGCTGTTTTCAGGTCATTGTCCAGAATGAGCAGCCGCTCGTAAAGGGAAAAGGCATAGCTCTCAGTGGACTGCTTGAGATCGGTGATGTTTTGCCGGTTGAGCCGGCGACTCACATGCAGGGAAGAGAGTAGGGCAAGCAGGCAGATCGGAATCAGCGAACCGGCGACGAACATGAAAAAGAGGCGTCTGCCCAGGACGCTTTCAAAAAAGCGGTTGATGATTCTCATGGGGTGTCGACGGCGGCGCCGGGTCTAGAGATCCGAGACCCGGCCGAAATAGGTACCGTTATAGGCGCGGACGATGTCGTCACGGCTGTCCACATGCAAGAAGGATTTGTTGCTTCTGCCGTCCGGACCCGTGCTGTAGAGATCGAAATCGGTGTTGACCGGTACGTTGAACCGGTTGAGCCGTACCTTGCCGGGCACGCTCGGATCAGGATTTCCCTGGATCCACAGATACCTGTAAGGGTTTCCCCAGGGGTCGCGCATGTTGCCCATGCCGGTGGGTCCCAGACTGCCCGGATAGGTGTTGTTTTCATCGAAGTACTTGGTGAGTCCCGCCTCGATGGCCCTGATATCTTCCACCGCCTTTTGGTTTTTGATCTTGTCCATATACTGTTGAAAGCGTGGTATGCCAATGGCGGCCAGGGAACCGATTATGGCAATGACGATCACCAGCTCCACCATGGTAAACCCTGGAAAGACAGGGGAGCGGGAACCGTGATGGGAAAGGATGGGAGGGTATCCTGTTGTGTTGAGTCGTCTGAGTCGCATGCGCGGATAGAATATCTGGTTGACGGATCGGAAGATTAAGTCGGCGGTCAAAGGCTGCCGGCTCGATCTTCCCCTTCCCCTTATTCTATCATTCCGGAAATACAAAACCAAATTTCACCGCTTCCGTCCTTGCAGACCGGTGTGCAGCCGGCGGAGTCGGTTGATGAACGACTCGTAGGCCGCCGCGCCGCGGCCGAATGCCTCGTAGGCCTCGAAGAGGCCGGTGGCGCGGACACCGGTGTGCAGGAGCCATTGGCGGTTGTCGGCCACACTGCCCTTGGTCATCATGACGATGGTGTCCGGATCCATTTTAGACAGGATACCCAGGCGATAAAGCATCCGATCCGGAAGCTGCTGGATGATCATGGTGACCAACTGGGCCGGTTTGAGGGGCACTCGCAAGCTCAGGCCCGCTGGTCGGCCCAGGGCTCTCTTGGTTTGCTGGAAGATCTCCTTCCAGGTCATGCGGTCCGGGCCGGCGGCATCGAGGATGAGATGACGGGCCTTTGATTGCGGTTGCATGAGCCTCACGATACCGATGGCCAGTTCCCTGCAGTGGATGGGTTGGATATATGAGGAGCCGATGTAGAAGATGACGGGAATTTTGGCGATTTCATCGAGTACCAGATGGCCGCGCCTGGGCTCGTAGATCACGTTGGGACGAACGATGAGCCAGTCCAGGTCATCCATGGCCGCCAGGGCCTGATCGGTCATCTTTTTGGTACGGGGGTAATCGTAACGGTCGCAGTCGGGCCAGTTGACGCCGGTGGTTGAAATCTGGATGATGGGCAACCGGATCGGGGTGGAGCCGATGCGCCGGTTTTCCCGGCAGAAGAGACGAACGGCCTCAAACAGCGCCAACGGCGCGCGGACATTGACGTTTTCCAGCGACTGGCCGCCGAAACTGTTGGCAATGCCCACGTTGTTGACCACGCCGTTGATGGAGCAGTCCCGCAGCCGCCGGAGCCAGATCCGTGGGTCCAGGTCGCGGTTGAGATCCACCTGCAGGTATTCCACATGGGGGAGGGCCAGCTGGCGGGATGCCTTGGCGAGATTCCTTACCCCGCAGATGACCCGGAAGCCCGCCTCGACAAATTCTTCCACCAGTGCGGGGCCCAGAAAGCCGGTGGATCCCATGACCAGGATGGTTTTGCGCGGTGCGGAACTCATCCGTCCCCCCTGGGCTTTGCGGGACGTCGCAGGCGGGGCAGCATAAAAGGCGTGGTGCGCAGATAGGTTTCATAGGCATGGCCGAAGCGGGCCCGTAACTCATGTTCCTCGATCAGCCTGATATAGGCGGTGCCGAGCAATAACCCCATGAGCATGCAGAGCAACCCGGTGATGAGCGAGTCAAACCAGGTTCCCAGAGCGAGAAAGTAGAGATTCGTGCCCAGTTCGATGGGATTGCGGCAGAGGCGGTATGGTCCACGGGTGACCAGGTGTTCGGTGGGAGCGATGGGTGCCGGGGTTCCC